>Ga0209541_10000611_pt1 | contig 70608 bp, 76 predicted proteins | sample RifCSPlowO2_01_FD_184027 | JGI IMG/M metagenome (GOLD analysis project Ga0209541, IMG submission 184027) | Groundwater microbial communities from Rifle, Colorado - Rifle CSP2_plank lowO2_0.1 (SPAdes) (version 2) | ecosystem: Environmental > Aquatic > Deep subsurface > Groundwater | place...
CCTTCACTATCCCGCCACCAAAACGGAGCTATGGTTAACCAGTTTACTTCAAATCAGTTTCGACGTCGTCGAAGTCGGTCATCAAGTCGTCCAGTTCGCTCGCTATGTTTTCCGGCGTGGGTTCCGCAGGTGACGGCGGAGCCTCGAGTCCCGGTTCAGCCGATGGCGTCAAAGGAGTCCTGGAACTTTGCGAACCGGAATTCGAATCCTGGTTTTGACCGATCATCGCTTCCGGTGTTTGAGGCGTCGAGTCGTCCCCAGTTCCCGTTGCTGGAGGTGAATACTGGGTGCAACCCACCAGCAGTAGAATTCCCATCAAACCAATCAGTATCAAAGCGGTTTTCATCCAAACCACTCATTGAGCCAATCCAGAAAACCCGACACCCAGTCGTTTTCCAGTTCCGGCAACACGACTTGACCAGTCGGGCCGACGTCAGGCCCGGTTCCCGGATCGTCGCCCGCAGGCGGTTCGAATTGCTTGCAGACCACGCCCGTAATACACGTCTTGTCCTTGATGAATTCTTCCACGGGTTCGGCGTATTCTCCATTTCCGCATCTGGCTTTTTGGGCCTGTAATTGTTCATTGTTGAGACAGCGTTCATACCACGCGCCGGGGCCGTACTGGGTCATGCATTTTTCCTCGCACTCGCTGCACGTGGCATTAACAATGTCACCGCCGCACCGCAGACCTCCAGCGCACATCGAAACACACAACGGGTACTTGTCGACCTCTCCACTGGGCCCGATCGGCAAGGGTTCTTTTTCAATTCCACATTCCGCTTCGCACGCGACCCGGTTTTTTTCCAGGCACGCGAAATGTCCTTCCGAACAATTCTTGTACACGCATTTTTGAATGCAAACCTGCTGCGGATCGGAACTCGGACCTCCATTCTTGACGATTTCAAGTAACTGAGTCATCCACTCGCAATCGCCGCTGCAGGTCAAACCCAACAATTTTTCGGGTCCGTTCCAGCCCAGGTACGATTCGCCCGGAAGCAAAAACTCGGCTTTGTCCCCGCGCGCCGAATGCAACACGAAACGGCATTTGGTGCCCACGAGTCCCATGACTTCGATTTTGACTACGCGCGCGTCAGGATCTGGCGGAACGAAAGTCTTGGGCGACGCCGCAGAATACTGCTCACAGTTTTGGATGATGTCAAAGGCTTGTTTTTCGCGGTCGCGCCACTCTTGGAACTCCGCTTTGTTTTTCCACGGGGTTCCGTAATACGCGTCGAGACGCGCGAACATCTCGTCCGCCAATTCGTTTTCAGACGCGATTTTTCCGCTGGCCACGGTGACCGTCACTTCGGAAATCGTCTTTTTGATCGTCGAAATATCCATTAACAATTCTTGCCGGTCCGAGACGCTAAGTTCCGCGGGGTCGGACAATGCTTCTTGAATCTGACTGATCTGATCCTGAACCAACGCGATTTTTTCTTTTCCGAATTCGAACACTTCCACTTGCTCGGTTTTTCCGTTTTGCTCGAACTTTTCCTGGGCCGTCGACATCTTTTCCGATAAAGTATCCAACTTGGTTTTAAGCTGTCCGAGTTTGTCAGCCGCTCCCGCCACGTCGTCCACGGTCAACGATCCCAGGTTTTTTTCCACCAGCACCGGATCGTCGATTTGCCGCAGGCATTTCACGTTTTCCCCCACAATGATCGGAGTTCCGCCGTCTTTTTGGCACGAAAACACTTTGGCCTTGACCGGTTCTTCGCCAAAAGTCTCCGCGATTTTTTGGTCGAACTCTTGCTTGAACTGGCTGTGCAGGCACACCACGGCGTTGCAATTCGCTTCGTCGACGAATTCCTTGAGTTCGCCGTCGCACTTGGATTTCAACGCGCTGATCTGTCCGGCACTCGGACACGATGCTTCCTTAAAACTCGTTTTTCCACGCGCGATGCACGCCGGCGAGCCATTAATCATTTCAAACGAATCCGCGCAAGATTGAACCTGTGCGCTCAAATCAAAATCCGAAAACGCGCTTTTGTCAAACTCACACGAAATCTCCAAAACCCCTGCGGCGGTTTCGTTGGTCGAACAACCCGGCGGCACTGGACCGGTTGCGCCCGGCGGGCCTGGCCCTTGTTCGCCCGAACTGTTTTCCGGCGGTCCTTGATCAGCTGGAAACTCGCCGTTTTCACCTGGGAGCACTGAAGAATCTGGGGATTGTCCGAGCACGGGACCCAAAATCAGAACGAGCGCGAACAATAACCGCAACCCGTGTTTCATACGTGTGTCAAGTCAATTCCTCTATATTAACCTTCCGATTTGGTTTTTGGAGTCGTCAACCGCTTTTCGGAACCCGTCGATTTTTTTTCTTTTCAATAGGCCGGATAAATGACTTCCCGCGAGAAGCTGTTGCCGGATATAATACAACTGGCTTCGAACGGCTCCGCTAGACCTTTTCAGTCGCCTTGCAAGTAGGTAAGTTGGATGGTCATGTAAAAAACTTGTCAAAGCGGTTTTTTAATCCTTTTTTGAAGACGAACTTCTCGTTGGCGGTTTCCAAACCAGGCTTGTTTTTTTATTGCCTGCCGACAGCAATCGTCACGCGTTTTAACTCGCCGAGCAGTTTTTCGAATTCCGGAAAATCCAGCTGCTGGTCGTTGTCGCTTAACGCGAGCACGGGATTCGGATGCACTTCGATCAGTAATCCATCCGCTCCGGCCGCGATCGCCGCGCGCGCGATTGCCGGAACGAATTCACGTTTTCCCGCCGGATGCGACGGGTCTACGATTACCGGTAAATGGGTTTCGTGTTTGAGCGCCGGAATCAAACCGGGATCAAACGAAAAACGGGTTTTGGTTTCAAAAGTCCGAATTCCCCGCAAACATAAGATAACATTCGGGTTTCCTTCTTTAAGAATGTACTCCGCAGCGTTTAGGAATTCGTCCATCGTGGCTGCAAGACCGTTTTTCAAAATCACCGGTTTTTTCTGTTTTCCCATTTCTTCCAGCAAATCGTAATTTTGCATGTTGCGCGCTCCTACCCGCAATACATCCACGTACTTGGCCGCAACCGCCACATCGCGTACATCCATGACCTCGGTTTCAACTGCAAGCCCCGTTTGATGGCCGACTTTGGACAACAACTTGAGGCCTTCTTCGCCTAATCCCTGAAACGAATACGGGCTGGTCCGCGGTTTGAACGCCGAGGCGCGCATGATTTTGATCCCGCTTTTTTTCAGGAATTCCGCGCAAAGCAACAACTGGGCTTCGGATTCCACGGAACACGGTCCCGCGATCACCGCGATTTTCGGCCCGCCAATGCGCACAGGACCGACTTTTACGACCGATTGGTCGGACGTGTTTTTTCGCAAATACAGCGGCATTTTGGTCATTGGTCGCCTCTGCGTTTTGATTTCGGCACTAATTTTCCTTTTGATTCTTTTTTTCCCAGCTTCTTAAGCTTTTCAAGGGCCAATTGTAGGGTCATTCCGGGGTTCAGTCTGACTTTTAGGCCCGCGGTTCTGGATTGCACGACATCGAATTTTTTTCTTCGGGCCAGCGGATTGTATTTTCTTCGAATCTTGCTTCCGATCGGAACATTAAACGCCTGCGCGACTTGCGATCCGGCACTACGCGGTTTTCGAACGCGAATGAATTTTCGGCTGCGATTCGAATCTTTTCGTTGGTTTCGTCGAGGCAATTTTTCACCTTCCTTCTGATGTTTTCAATAAACAATCTTCAAAATTGAGAATTCTTCCTTTTTTAACCTTGATCCCCTCGTTTTGAAGCAACAAAATTTTCTTTTTTTCTCCAAACGCGTATCCGCCGACCCGACCGTCCGATTTTACCACGCGATGACAGGGGACTCTTGGCGCGTTCGGGTTCTTATTGCACGTGTTCCCCACGGCCCGAAAAGCGTTGGGTTTTCCGATGAATTTGGCTATTTCCCGATAGGTCGACACTTTGCCCTTTGGAATCCGCTTCATGGCCGCGAATACTTTTTCCGAAAAAGAAATCATGTACAAACAAATCCCGACAAATTATTATTTCGATCGGGGTTCCAATCGGGCTTCCTGGCGTCCTATTTTTCAGCTTCGCCAGAATTGCAGCACGTCCGGCAAGAAAAAGATCACGCGCGGATTCGAAACCAATTTCGGAATGAACTGCGTGGGAAAATCCATGTTGCCGTAATCCGACAGCAATTCCTCGACTTTTGCTTTCTTGGCTTTTTCAAACAGTTTATTGACCTGGTTGTCGTTTAATTTGGTATAATAATTGTGAATCTTCCAATGCATGTTGAGTTCCTTGTTAAGCCAATCGAGTTTTTTGTTGTAATTTTCGAGTTTTTTTTTCTCAAACAAATGCTCGCGAATCGTTTCCGCCGCGAGTTTTCCCGCAAGCGAACTGGTCACGATCCCGCCCCCGGTCGTCGCCTTGGTTTGGAACGCCGCGTCGCCCACCAACAGCTTGTTTTGCGCCACGAGACTGTTCAAGGGTTTTCGACACGGAATCAAAAAACTTTTTTCCTCGAATCGATCGTACAATTCCATCTGCTTTGCCTTCAAAAACGCTTCGAATTGATTCTTCGGATTCAAACCGGTTTTGCATCCGAGCCCGACTTTGGCCACGCTTTTGGATTCGGGTACTACCCACGCGAAAAAATTAACCGCAAACCCGCCGAAATACAATTCGACAAAATTCGGATCGAACACGCCTTCGGCGCGCACCTGGTACGAATGGATGAAATCGTTCATTCCGGCTTCGATTCCCATGAGATTTCGCACTTTCGAACTCGGACCATCGGCACCCACCACGATCTTGCTTTTTAAAATTTCTCCGCGGCCGCTTGACTCCAAAAACAAGGTTTCGTTCCGGATATCGATCAGGCGGCTTTTGCTTCGGATATTCGCGCCGAATTTCTGGGCTTCTTTGGCCAGTAACTGATCCAGTTTGGCGCGGTCCACGACTTTTGCAACCGCTGTGTTTCGCTGAACCACCAGCATCGCGTTGTTTGGAGCAAAAAGTTTGGCTCCTGTTATTTTTCCGATTAAACAGTCATCCAGCGGCAAATCGGCTTTTTTGGCGCCCTCCACGCTGATGAGTCCAGAACAATTGCAGGGTTCCCCGACTTTTTCGTGTTCTTCCAACACCGTGACGTCAATGCCTTCCTTGGCCAAGTGTGCCGCCGTTTTCAATCCGGCTGGTCCCGCTCCTACAATTGCCACGGTTGACATCAAAATCGCTCCAATAGGGAAAATTCATCAAAGTCTTTTTATGCCTGACGATAAGGGTTTTAGAGGGCTTGTGTTTCGGAAAACAAAATTACCGGTCGCGGCTCACTTCGTGTTGAATACTTTTGAAAAAACGCTTTTTTTCAGAATGCGTCCGTCTGCCAGATCAACGATCCAGGCTTTCAGGTTCGGGCTTTTGAATTCTTTTCCGAAAAAACTCGGCCGGACTCTGCTTGGAATTTTGTGATCTTTTTTCTTGTAGAATTCCAGCGCTTCTTTTGGAACCACGAACACGAATTCGTCCACTTCGCTTGCGTAAGCGAGTTTTTGCTTGAGTTTTCCCTGACTTGGACGCGTCAACACTTCAATTCCGATGGACTTGTCCTTGGTTTGAACCAAAAAATCGAATCTTCCCGATCGCACCGAACCGTTTTTGGTGAGAAGCACCGTTTTTTCGGGTAAAATTTTCTCGATCGGCCATTCATGCGTCACGCGCAGCCGGTTTAACTCGTGAAAAACCAGCAAATGCATCCATGCCGTGATCAGATTACCCTTTACGTTCACGAAAAACAAACCTCGAAAAATTCTCCTTATGTATATTTTTAGAGTAAGGATTTTTCAATGAATTGCTGGCAATGGCACCGATCGTCCTCAATTTTTGAAATGGTTTGGATAAAAAGCATTTTAGCGTTCTCCGCATTTTGCTTCATTACCCGAAGCACAGTTGCAATATCCACGCTTTCTTCGGTTTCTTTCCAGCAATCATAATCCGTTACCAACGCAATAGTCGCATAGCACATGCCGGCTTCCCGCGCAAGAATCACTTCCGGGACCGTGGTCATGTTAATCACATCGGCTTTTATAGATCGAAACAAATGGCTTTCGGCACGCGTTGAAAAACGAGGGCCCTCAATGGTTACAATGGTTCCTTTTGAATGAAAAGAAAGATTGAGCTCTTTTGCGGAGTCGGCTAAATTCTTTCGCAACGTCGGACAAAACGGGTCCGCCATGGGAACATGTGCCACTTGGTCTTTTTCAAAAAAAGTAACGGTTCGATGACGTGTCCAATCGATAAAATTATCCGCAATTACGAGTTCTCCCGGATGCATTTCTTCCTGCAAAGAACCGCACGCCGTGGACGCAAGTAACCGATGACATCCCAGCTCTTTTAATGCCCAAATATTGGCGCGATAATTCACTTTGGTTGGATTAAACTGGTGTTTTCGTCCATGCCGAGACAAAATCGCTACTTTTTTTCCCGCAATTTCCCCGAGCGTAATCGGACTTGAAGGATCTCCCCACGGCGTGGAAACTGTTTTCTCTTCCGTATTTTTTAGGATTTTCGAGTCTTCCAACCCGGTTCCCCCAATAATTCCAATCATCTTCATTCGCCTTTCTCAAATGAAAACAACGAAAAAAAATCGTATTTTTTTATTTTTTCTTTTCCGCCCAAAAACGGCAACTCAATTACACAACAAATTCCTTCGACTTTTGCGCCGCTTCGTTCCACCAACCGCGCTGCGGCTTCCAGTGTTCCTCCACTGGCAATTATATCATCAACGACTAATACCGATTCCTCTGGTCGTAATGCATCCGCATGCATTTCAAATGCATCAGTGGAATATTCGGTTTTGAATTCCTCCCGGATGCAACTACATGGCAATTTTCCGGGTTTTCGCAATGGAACAAATCCTGCATGAAATTCATACGCGAGCACAGAACCAAAAATAAATCCACGGGATTCGGCACTCACAACTTTGTCAAAATGAATTCCTTTCGTTAAATAATGCTCGACGATTTCATCAACGCATTGCCGAAAAGCCTTTTTGTTCGCTAAAAGCGGCGTGATATCCTTAAATAAAACGCCTTGTTTTGGAAAATCCGAAATGGTTCGAATGTGTTCTCGTAATTCCATGTAATCGCGATACCGGTTTTATGGGGGGATTCATTTAAAAGTTGTTTTCCATCCACTTCGGGCGTTTTCAAGCCGCGGTAAATCATCTGTTGGAAACCATTGTCCCGTTGACTCGATTCCAAACAAGCGTTTTTGTTCCGCAAGCTTCGGAAACACGTCTTTTTCAATCGAAACCTTTTGTTCTTTTGGAATCAAATCAAACACCTGATTTGAAAGAACATACGCTCCGCAATTCACGAGTCCTTGTTCGTTTTGCGGCGACTGGCTTTTTTCCAAAAACGCCGTGATTCGCTCGCCATCCAGTTTCACGGACCCGAATTCGGAAACGTCTTTCACGCGGGTCAATGAAATACAGCCCTGCGCGTCGTTTTTTTCGTACACGCTCTTTACTTTGTCAAAAAAAACGTCTTTGACTTCGTCGCCATTCATCATGATGAAGGTTTCCTCGTCGTCCAAAAAATGCTCGGCCAATTTGAGCGCGCCCGCGGTCCCAAGAAAATCTTTTTCGACGCTGTACGCGATCGCGATTCCCAAATCCTCTCCGTCCTTGAAAAAATGTTGTACCTGGTGACCCATATGACCGATTCCAAGAACAACTTCTTCGACGCCGTACGACCGAAGCAGCTCAAGGTTCCATTGAAGAATCGGTTTTCCCGCGACTTCGACGAGCGGTTTTGCGGTTTCCAAGGTCAATGGTCGCAAACGTTCCCCTTTTCCGCCGGCCAACACGAATGCTTTTCGAATTCCCAAATTCATTTTGATCCCCCTTGTCGCGCGATCCATTGCAGGCTTTGCCACATATTGGAACACGTCAAATAATCGGTTTCAACGATTTCAAGCGTCGCACCCAGCTTTTTTTTGTCCGTCGCTTTTCGGATCCGTTCCAAATCTTTCCACAAATCGTTTTCGTTTCGTTCTCCATCCGGAAACGGGGGCCCGTGCAAAGGCTTTTGTCCGGGTCGATTTTTATAATCCGAATAATGAACATGCCAAATCTTGTTTCCAAGCGACAGATACGCTTCGATCGGGTCTTTGGCAAGCGCGTTGACTTCGTCCAAATCTTTTTTTTCCAATCCTTCGCATAACGCGTTTTTTTGAAGCATTTCCCGGCAATTCTCCTGGCTGATACCGGCGTGACACGTATCAATCGTGACTCCGACGTTTTTGTTTTTTGTCAAAAATTTGAAATCGCTTGGAAGCATTCCCGAATAAAAAAAAGAATCCGGCAGATCCGATGGCATCAGAATCGTTTCGACGCAAATTCGTTGGTCGTTATGGTTCAAATCATTCAATACTCCTCCCAGCGTCTCCAACACCTCTTTTTTTTTCTCGAACGAATCGAAAACGGATTTTCGGTCCAGCGGAACGATTCCAAAATGAAGATTAATCACCGACACCAAATCGGGGGCAAATGACAATAATTTTTCAAGCGTCTGCAGCGCTTCCAAGCTGGTTTCAATCGAAGTCGAATCCGTTGGAATCCATGGGCAATGAATCGAAAAATAGGTTTCGTCAAACAAGTTCTCATGCTGCTTGAAAATTTCCCTGGCCAATTCTTCCTGTTTTTCCAAATCTTGAACATCATTTGATTTCATAAACAAAAATTCGCCGCCAAACCGCAAAAAACCGATTTGCTTTGCTTTTTCGGCGATTTTCATCCGGGCACGGGCCTCGGATTCCTTCGCCAGGTAAATGTCTTGCTCGAAAACGACGCCGTTCCACCACTTTTTTTCCATTCGTAAACCCTTTGTTTTTGAGTGATAAATACTTTTCCATTCAACCCTGTTTTGCAAGATAAAAATCCTGTTCAAAAACAACCGATTTTCCCACGGTCATCCCTTTTCTTTTTCATTTACTTCAAGCCAATACTTGAAATAATAAACCGGGGCGAGCAAATCCTTTGCCCCGCTTGCGATCAAAAACAAAACTCCCTCGATTAACGAAAATTTTTTCTTTCGCATCAATAAGAAAAACTTGAACACGATCCACGCGAACACCATTCCCAACGCCGCGACCGGAAAACCCAGTTCCAAAAAAACCGAAAACATGACCAACAAAAAAAACGTCGCGAATGATTGTTTCAACGCGCCTTTTCCAAGCCAACCAAACGTTCGTTTGTATTCGGCTGGATATTTTTTGAACAACAGCACGTCTCCGCGAAACATCTTCAATTCGTTTAACACGGACAACCCACTCGTTTTTCGCTCGGGATGCACCACGACCACGTGATCGTCAAAAACAATCGGTCCGGCGTTTTTCTGAACTGCAAACGCCAAGTCGATGTCTTCGCGGAAAAAATGGTATCGTTCATCGAACCCGTTCACTTGTTGCAACGCGTTTTTTTGAAAAGCCATGTTGCACGTCGGATACAGCCCCCCGCACTCGTTTTTTGTCGCGTGTGAAAACAACAATTCGGATTGTCCGACGGTTTTTCCCTCGACTCCCGCGATTTTTGGGTTCTGTTCGAACGCCAGGTTTATTTTTTCCAGCCAATCCTCGGCCACGAGACAATCGTCATCCGTAAACGCGACGATTTCCCCCCGGCTTTTTTTGATTCCCGCGTTTCTTTTGGCATCCGGCCAGCGCGACGGAATCGAAAAAAAAGAAAAATTCTTCCGCGTCTTCGAAAACCGTTCGGGTCTGCAAAACGACTCAGGAAGCGCGTTTTCGTTTTGCCCAACGCAAACGACTTCAAACCTTGTTTTGGGATACGTTTGCCGCTCTAAAGCTAACAGGTTTTTTTCCAATTCCGAACGCCGGGTGTGAACCGGAATCACGACGGAGATGAATCGCTGCAAACCCACACCACGTTATGTATAAGAATCCCTTTTTTTCTTTTGTTCGTGTTCGGCAATGATCTGGTTCACGCGCACCAGTTCATCAATCGTTCCCGCATCCAGCCATTCGTCGCGCAATTTACTGGCTTTCAATGTTCCGCGTCGAATATACTCGTTTTGCACATCCGAAATCTCGAGTTCTCCCCGCGCACTTGGCTTTAGCGTCTTGATGATATCAAACACGCCTGGCGTGAACATCAAAACACCGATTGAAATCCAATTGCTGGGTGGATCCTTGGGTTTTTCCACGATCTTTAACACCTTGTCGCCTTCCAGCACGGCAACGCCGGATTTCTGGGCATCTTCTCTTGAACCGTTGTACAACAAAATCCGGGCTTCTTCTTTTCCTTTTTCGAATTCGTCCACAAACGGCTTGATGTTTTCAAACAAAATATTATCCCCGTTCACCGACACAAACTTGTCGTCCCCGACAAATCCTTCCGCCAAACCAATCGCTTGCGGAATCCCGCCGGCTTGGTCCTGAACCCGGTATGTAAACTTTACACCATATTCATGGCCGCTTCCCAACAATTGAAAGATGGCTCCTGCGTGATGCGTTCCCGTGACAACCATGATCTCCGTGATGCCCGCGTCCTTTAGAATTTGAATCGGATAAAAAATCATGGGCTTGTCATAAATCGGCAACAAATGTTTGTTGGTCACGGACGTAAGAGGTTTTAGTCTTGACCCCATTCCGCCTGCAAGAATAACACCTTTCATTTTTTTGACTCCTTTTTTTTATTATCTAAATATTCTTGCCATATTTTCTCAATTCTTTTGTTGGCTTCATTTCTAGTTCTGTGAAGTATATATGCTAATAACATCCCAACTACCAAAACAAAAATCATTGCAACCCAAATGTTTTGAACTTGTTGAGGCAAATAGGTTTCTAGGAATTTTCGGGGGTCCAATAAAATTCCAAGTAATAGAACTAAAGCCGATCCCACAACTAAATAGTAATTTAAGAAAGAATTTTGAACTGCTCTGACCGCCTGATCCCTCCAACTTTTTTGATCCTCTTCATCTAATTGGGCCAGGTCAAAATTCTTTTCCTTGTTTGGCTCAAAAAGTTCCATTTCTTTTTTTATTTTCATTTTTACTTCACCAGCGGTTTCCACCACCATTCGTTGTCTTGATACCAACGAATAGTGTCTTTGATTCCTTTTTCAAACGAAATCACGGGTTTCCAATCCAGTTCTTTTTTGATTTTGGAACAATCCAGCGCATATCGGAAATCGTGACCTTTGCGGTCTTCCACGTATTCGATCATTTCTTCGCCTTTTCCAAGTTCGTTTAGAATCATTTTCGTGATTTCAATGTTGGTGTATTCGTTTTCGCCGCCGATGTTGTATACTTCCCCGTTTTTTCCTTTGGATAACACGGCTTCGATTCCGCGACAATTGTCTTCGACATGCAACCAATCCCGAATGTTTTTTCCGGTTCCGTACACAGGCACTTTTTTTTTGACCAACAAATTCGTGACAAACAACGGAATCAATTTTTCGGGGAACTGATTGGGCCCGTAATTGTTGCTTGAACGCGTGATCACGACCGGGACGTTGTGGGTTTCAAAAAAACTGTAGGCCAAGCGATCCGCCCCTGTTTTGCTGGCAGAATATGGATTTCGAGGATTCAACACGTCGGTTTCTTTAAAACTGCCGGACATGATTTGTCCGTACACTTCATCGGTTGAAATTTGCACAAACTTGGACACGTTTTGATTTCGACTTTCTTCCAGCAATCGATACGTTCCGATCACGTTGGTTTCAAGGAATTCGATCGAGCTTTGGATGCTTCGATCCACGTGGGATTCCGCGGCAAAATGAACCACCATATCCACGTTTTTCATCACCTTGGCGACTTCGGATGGATTGCAAATATCGCCTTTCACAAACGAATAATTCGGGTTTTTTTCGACTTCTTTGAGATTTTCAAGCCGACCCGCATACGTCAGTTTATCAAAATTAATCACTTGGTCGGAAGGGTAGTTTTTCAAATGGTGTTTGACAAAATGGCTTCCGATAAAACCCGCGCCACCGGTCACCAAAATCGTGCGTGTAGACATACGTAATTCTGATATATTTCCTGGCCGGGTTTTTAAATGCAGTTTGGTACAATTACTTGCCTTTGTTTTTCTGGTACCACGAAATCGTGTCTTTTAGCCCTTTTTCAAGCGAAAATTGAGGAACAAAACCGGTTTTAAGCCGGGTTTTTTCCATGTCAAAAATGGGACGAGATACATCGACATGATCTTGCGGAATCCGACTAATCTCGCTTTTGGAGTTGGTTAAGGAAATGATTTTTTTGGCCAAATCGTTAATGGTAATCGTTTCTGGAAACGTTAAGTCCAATGGTTCATTGGCCTTGTTTGATTCAAACACGGCGCACATTCCTTTGGCCACATCGTCCACATGAATAAACGAGCGCTTCTGATTTCCCTCTCCAAACACGGGTATCGGTTGGTTTTCTATGGCCTTGGTGATGAACGTACCGATCACACTTGGCTGGCCTGAACTCAAAAAACCCGGACCGTAACAATTTCCAATCCGAACAATGCAAAAAGAAAAACCTGCTTGCGTTGCGGTTTGTACGAGCATTTTTTCTTGATTCAGTTTACTTTGAATGTATCCGCGACGAGACGTTTCTTGTTTTGGATTTTCAAGAAATGAATTCACTAGCAACGTACTTGCAAGTAAAAATGATTTCACCTGATTTTTTTTGGCACTTTCCAACAGATTTTTCATCATGGTTTCGTTTTCCGATTGGATTTCTTCCTGGGTTTTTCCTTTTTCGCCTGCGGTTGCCAAATGAAAAATTGCGTCCATGTCCTTGGTGGCTTTGACACAATCCTCCAAGTTTTTCAAATTACTTGTCCTTATTTTAACCGGCTGGTTTTGAGGGGAATTTGAACGCATCGAAGCTACGATGACTTCGTTTTTTCGCAATAGAAGTTCTTTTACCAAGGCGTTTCCAATAAACCCAGTTCCGCCGGTAACCAGTACGTTCATTTTTTCATTTCTCCTCTCGTAGGTGTCCTTAATTTTCCTGTACCTGAGGATTAAAAAACCCTGTTTTGCGAATAATTCATTAGGATGCCCCGCCTCAAAAAAAATCCTGATTTTGGTGCTTCGATTGTCATTGCGACATTAAACAATGCCAAAACCCTTCGCAAAACGCTTTACAATCTTCTTAATCAAGATTTTTCAGGCGACTACGAAATCATTGTGGTGAATGACGGTTCTACGGATGAAACTCGGAATATGATGCACTTCGAATTTGCCAACCAAACAAAGATCCGTTTTATTGATTTTCAAAAAAACCAAGGCGTGTGTAAATCCCGAAATGCGGGGATTCGCTTTGCTCGTTTTCCATTGGTCATCAATATGGATCATGATTGCATCGCCGAAAAAGACTGGCTTTCAAAAATGGTCGCGGGATTTGATTCTCCCGAAGTCGGCGTCGTTAGCGCGTACGATTATTATGGAGGAACTTCGACGGGTTTTCGAAAAGAACTATTGGATCAAGTTGGAGGTTATGACGAAGAATACCGGTATTATCGTGAAGACACTGATTTGAGTTTTAAAATCATGGAACTTGGATACAAATTCAAACTCGTGAAAGCCGGTTATCTTCATGATCACGAAATGGTCAAACCTAACGGACTGATTAATTTTCTAAAGCATGTGTGGCAACGATTGGTCTACCACCAGAATGATGTTTTGCTTTACAAAAAACACCCTTCTTCCGTTTGCAAGGAATTTCTTAACATTAAATGGGGTTTTTGGATCGATCCGTGGTTTGATTTTGCTGTTGCGACGGGACTTTGGCAAAAAAAGGGAAAATTTGAACTATCCAGTCCTCGAGGAATTACGTTTCTCAAAAACTCGACTCCCCTTCACACTATTTTAATTATTTTGGGGGGAATTGCATATGTCATTGCGGTGAAATCCTCTCGGTTGGTGGGAAGCATCCGGTTTGGAAAATTATTGCTTTAAACGCAGGTTAAAAAAATGAATCTTTTTGTAATTTGAAGGTTTTGAGACATGAGTAAAATCCGAAAAATCATTGTCACGGGTTCCAGTGGAATGATTGGAACCGCGCTCTGCGAACGCCTCATTTCCGAAAAAATTGATTTTATTGGTGTTGATAAAGTTCATAATCAATGGAGCAAAGCGATTGACAAAAAAACCGTGATCGTTGATTTAACCAAATCCGCTCAACTTGAAAAAATTTCTTCCAAAGCCGACCTATGCGTTCACCTCGCGGCCAATGCCTACGTTTTTCCTTCGGTTCAAAACCCGCAGCTAGCGGTTGACAACGTGCTTTCCACCTTGAATACGCTTGAATTCTGTCGAAAAAACAAGATCTCGCGTTTAATTTTTGCATCCAGCCGGGAGGTTTATGGAAATACTCCCCAAATGATTCATGACGAATCCGATGTTTCACTTGAAAACACCGAGTCTCCATATGCTGCTTCTAAAATTTCGGGTGAATCCTTTGTTGTGTCCTATCAAAAATGCTTTGGGATTGATTATGAAATTTTCCGTTTTTCAAATGTGTATGGAAAATTTGATACCAGCGAACGCTTTATTCCGATTGTATTGCGAAAATCTCGTCAAAATGAACCCATTACGATTTTTGGCAAAGAAAAGTCCTTGGCATTTACCTACATTGACGATGCCATCGAAGGAATCATGGGCGGCATCAAAAACTTTGAAACCGCCAAGAACGAAGCCTACAATCTAGCGTTTCCACAAGCGGTTTCGCTTTTGGAAGTCGCCAAGAAAATTTGCCAAAAAAATCACTCCGAGTGCGCTATCACGGTTTCTTCGATTCGACCCGGTGAAGTGGAAAAATTTGAACCCCGCATTGTCAAGGCGCAACGATTAATCGGCTTTTCTCCGCGTTTTTCGATTGATGAAGGCCTTGAAAAAACCATTGCTTGGTATAACCACAACGTTTTTCTCAAGTGAGCTTCGTCGATTGAACCAATTTACTTTTTTAAGCAATTACTCCGGGTAATACGAGGGAACATTATGAAAGTCACTGTCGTTGGAACTGGTTATGTTGGATTGGTAACGGGAACTTGCTTGGCAGAGATTGGTCACCAGGTTATTTGTGTAGATAACAACACCGAAAAAATCGACAAACTCCACAAAGGAATCATTCCAATCTACGAACCAGGATTAGAAGATCTGGTCCGACGAAACACGGAACAAAACCGATTATTTTTCTCAATAGATCTCCCCCGTAGCATAAACGAATCCGAAATCATTTTTATTGCGGTAGGCACTCCTTCCAAACCCAACGGAGAAGCCGATCTTTCCTACGTGGAAAACGTGGCTTACGAAATTGCCAAAGCCGCCAAAGACCCCAAAATTGTGGTTGAAAAAAGCACCGTTCCCGTTGAAACCGGAAATCGCCTCTACGAAATTCTTCACACCCAAAACGGACACAAAGTTAAGTTTGATGTTGTAAGCAATCCTGAATTTCTTCGCGAAGGAACAGCTGTATCCGACTTCATGCGACCTGATCGCATTGTTATTGGAACAGAAAGCGAAAGTTCACGCGAGAAAATGAAACGATTGTATGATCCTTTAAAGGCTCCGATTATCTTTACGGATATTTCCAGTGCAGAACTCATCAAACATGCATCCAATTCTTTTTTGGCGCTCAAAATCTCGTATGCGAACGCTTTGGCTAATATTTGCGAAAAAACTGGAGCCAATATCGATGACGTCGTATACGGAATGAGTTTAGATAAACGCATCGGACCGCATTTCCTTAAGGCGGGAATCGGGTATGGTGGAAGCTGTTTTCCAAAAGATGTGGATGCGTTTGTTCGAATCGCGGCAGCCAAAGGAATCTCATTTGGCTTACTCGAAGAAGTCCAATCCATCAATGAGTTGCAACGCACGAATTTCGTGGAAAAAATACAAAAAAAATTCGGGTCCTTGGAAGGAAAAACAATTGCAGTACTTGGATTAGCTTTCAAACCAGATACAGATGACTTGCGCAGTGCACCTGCTCTTGATATCATTGCCGGACTCCAAAAAGCAGGAGCTAAAATTCGAGTGTTCGATCCTGTCGCGATGGACAATGCCAATCAAAAGCTATCCAATGTCGAGTTTACTGTCAATGAATTCGACTGTATGAAAGGCGCCGATGCGGTGGCAATTATGACCGAATGGCCCCAATTTCGAGGACTTGATTGGAAACAAGCCAAAACCATTCTCAAAAAACCCATTTTGTTTGACGGACGCAATCTGTTCTCGCTTGAACAAATGAAAAAAATTGGTTTTGAATACATCAGTGTTGGGAGGAAACCCGTGTGATTGCACTTATTCCTGTGGCGGGATATGCCACGCGACTCTACCCGCTAACACTTGACAAACCCAAAGCGCTTCTCGAAATTGGAGGACGCCCAATGATGGATTACGTCGTGGACAAAATTATCGAACTAAATAACATCACAAAAATCGTGGTCGTTTCAAATCACAAATTCGCTTCTCAATTTCGAGAATGGGCAAAAAAACGTCAACAAACGGTTTCAATTCCAATCGTGGTGCTCGATGATGGAACCACTTCGAATGAAACACGGCTTGGCGCAATTGGAGATGCCCAGTTCGTCATTGAAACAGAAAACATAAACGAAGACATTGCTTGGGTTTCAGGAGACAATTTGTTTTCGTTTTCCATCAAACCGTTTCAGGATTTTTTCACGAAAAAAAAATCCGATGTGATTGCGTGTTACGATGTTAAAACATCAGATCAAGCCAAACTATTTGGAATCGTAAATCTTGATTCTAATGGAAAAGTAACTCAGTTTATTGAAAAACCAGTCAAACCAACCTCAACTTTGGCATCCATCGGAATTTATTTTTATTCGAAAGAAACAGTCAAACTTTTTCGAAAATACCTTTCACTTGGACTGTCCCCTGACAAACCAGGGGAATTCGTCCAATGGTTATTCAAAGAAAAGTCGGTCTATGGATTCGTGTACGGTTCTGCCACTGATGAGTGGTTTGATATTGGAAGCATCGAAACTCTAGAAGCTGTCCGACGACGCTTTAAATAATCAAGCACAAAACCAGCTTTCCGTGAAGAGTGATAAAATTATTTGGTCTTTGATATTGGGACCGTTTAAGCACGGCATAAGCTTCGTGGAAAATTCTAATCTTTTTTGATTGAAAGTTGATTTCGATGGCCCCGATACCACTCAACGGTTTCGGTTAATGCGTCATTCAATGAATACGACGGACTCCAACCGATCTTCTCTTGGGTTGGCGTAATTGAAACCTCTGGTGTTTCTTCGTGACTTTTTCCCAATAACTCAATGGGCGCGTTTGTTTCGGTTAATTTCACAATGCGTTGAGTTAAATCCAATATCCGTGTTTTTTTATCATTAGCAAATATCAATCCATCCAAATCCGCAGTGTTTCTATTCATAGCATTCAACAAATGTAAGTATCCCTTGGCCACGTCTTTAACATATACAAAATTTCGCGCATTGGTTTCGTTAAAAACACTAATTTTTTTCCGATTTAGGGCCAAAAGAATGGTGGACGGAATAATCCGTTCCAGATGAACATCCGCGGGTCCAAAACAATTGGAATTACGCACATTTACAACGGTTAGTCCAAATCGTTTTGAATAAGTTTTTGCGATCCATTCTCCCAAGAGTTTAGATACTGCATACGGAGAAGACTCCATATTGTGTTGCTCCGTGAGATAACTCGAAGAAACAACTGTTTTCGTTTGAGGGCTTTTTTTCTGAATCGCTTCTAATAAATTCCAAACTCCCGCAACATTGGCTTCAAAGGTTTCATGTACATGGTCTTTACAATATGCTGGGTTTGTCAGCCCTGCAAAATGCAAACAATAATCAAACTCGTTTTCTTGAAAAATCGCCTCTAAATCCTTCAGATTTCTAAGATTTGCCACAATCAACGGAATTTTGGTATCAAGGTCTAGCAAGGAAAGCGAGGATAGTCCCCCTTTTTTTCGAACCAACCCGTAAACGTCAAATTTGTTTTCAAGTAATACTTTGGCACTCCAGGCTCCTAAAAAGCCCGAAATCCCCGTGATCAACACTTTTTTAGTCGTCATTTTTTTTCCCGGATTTATTTTTTTCCAAACGCATTTTGATTAATCCAAAAAACATGTGTGGAATAGTCATTGGTTTTATTTTTGTTTCTCCAGAATCCACCCACAATACTGCCACTTCGACAATTTTATACCCTGCTTTCTTTGCTTCATACAACAGCTCAACGTCAAACTCCCATCCGTTGGATTTTACGTTTTTAAAAACCTGTGCAGCGGCTTCTTTCGGAAAAATTTTGGCTCCGCATTGGGTATCGCGAAACGGTAACTTAAACAAAAATCGTACAATAGCATTAAATCCGCGTCCTAAATATTTTCGGTATGTTGGTTGACGCAATACTTTGGCTCCTTTAACAGCTCTGGAACCCATCGCAATACACTGGCTCTTTGTGGCAGCGGAAAAAATTTTGTAAAACTCTTTTGGTTTTGTGGCGTTGTCAGCATCGGTGAACCCCACCCAATCGCCCCTGGCTTTCAAAATCCCCTCTTTTACGGCCCCCCCTTTTCCGATTTTTTCAGGGATGTTTATCAATCGAATTTCTGGATATTTCTCGGAAAGCGCCGCAACAATCAAAGGCGTCTTATCTGAACAATTATTTGAAACTACAATAATTTCGAACGGGTCTGATTTGGAAAAAAAGAAATCATGGTAATCCATAACCGTTGCTTCGATGCGCAGTTCTTCATTGTAGGCGGGAATGATAATGGAAATCATTTTTGCTTCACTAACTCTCTTTTTTTAACGGCTCGCACAACCAACAACGCGCTTAAGCCGGTTCGAATCGTCATTAATCGATCAATCCAACTCGCAGGTGCCGGTAGTTCGTTTTCAAAAACTGTTCCATGAATCTCTTTTACTTCGAACCCATGTCTTTCCAATAAATCCTTTAAGGCTGTCACATGCAAGATGCGCACATGCCCAACCACTTGAGTTGATTTTTTCATTTTTCGAAGCGGTCCGGCGCCAATGCTCCGGTCTTCAGTACTTGATTCCAAGAACAAGGGCTGGATTCCAAAAAGAAGCAATATCCGATTAAACCATGCACACAGATTCGGAGTCGATATCACGAGTGACCCGCCTTTGGCTAATACCCTGTTTGCTTCTCGTAAAAAAAAATCCGGATCATATAAATGCTCAATGACTTCGGACGCATTCAAAATATCCACTGTTGCGTCTTCAAGCGGAATCCCCGCGTGCAAATCGCAAAAACGAGCATCAACTCCGGCAGTACGTGCTTCGGCCAAAAATGTTTTACTATACTCTAATCCAATACCTTTGATACCAAAACGGTTCCAAATTTCAATTAGCAATTTTCCTTTGGCACAACCGGCGTCTACCAAACGCGTTTTTGAAGTGGGATGTGCATTGGCCATTAATTCAAGAGAAATGCGCTCTCGCTCCAAGATCTTTCCACTATACTGATTGGTTACATCTATTGTGTAATGGTCTTTGGTCGCAAGTCCTTTGGATTGTTTCATTACTTTACCGTCATCAAAAGTCATTTAAACGAGAGTGTGTTTTTTAATGTTTTTTTCAAAAGTGCTTCCACTTCGTCAGCGCCCGTATTCCACTCGAATCGACGGCTATGAAAAAGGGCTTTTTGGGAATATTTCAATTTCTTTTCAGTGGAAAGACTTAAAAAAAAACGAATCTTTTCAGCCAATGCCGTTGGATTATTTTCAGTCAAAAAACCGTTTTCGCCATCCGAAATTGCATCGCACAATCCATTCACATTGTATCCAATCGCAATTGTCCCAACACAATTAGCTTCTGTTACAATCAAACCCCATCCCTCTTTTATGGAGGGAACCAAAATTGCCATGGATTCGGAAACGATTCGGTTTCGTTCCTCAAAACCCAAATGACCTAAAAATGAAATTTGTTTTTCAAGCCCGAGATCTTTGACTTGTTGTTTCATCTCTTCAATATACTTCTCGTCTCCGCCTCCAATTAACTTTAATTGAAGATCCGGAAAACGATTTTTTAGTAATCCAATGGCTCTAATGGCATGATCCGGTTGCTTGGCTTTTTTCATTCGGCCCACAAACACCAATTGATTATTTTTTTTTGGAAGTGGTTTCTTTGGTCGAGTAATTCCTGTTCCAACCGTCATAGTGGAAGTGTCTTGAAAGCCCATTCGGATTAAATCTCGGCACGTAGATTTTCCTTCGGTGATTACCGGGATTTGAGCGTACAACTTCAATGCCGCTTTTTCAAAAAGCGCTCCAAATGAACTGAATGGAAATGGAAATTCGACATGCCAAATCTTTCCAACCACGTGATGCAGCATCAAGATCTTTTTCTCCCGAATGTATAATGGCGAAAAAAAAGGAATCCCGTTCATCTCATCAATAACGATGTCAAAGGAACCAAGTTGGTTGTGCCAATATTTCCAAGCCGCAACGAAATAAACGGTGTATTTTCCACCGGCTCGAACAAACTGGACTCCTTCGATTTCTTCCTCCGGCTTTGAATTCTTAAATCGCGGTGAAAACCATGTCACGGAATGGCCTTTGGTTACCAACCGCTTGGCAATTTCAAACGTAAGAATTTCCGCGCCTCCTTTTTCCGGGTGTCGAATATCTCGCCAATTTAAAATCAGGATTCGCATCAAAAAACCTTTCTTTGACATTTAAAATGGTTTTTTGGCCAATTTAAATCCTGTGGTACGGTCTCGTTCCAAAAAAACTATAAAGGATGAAGAGACACTTATCGATATGACGAATGGCTTACCGGCCCGTATATTCCTTTTTTTTCTGGTGTTTACGGCGATCATGGTCGTTTTCTCTTATTGGAGCGGACAATTCTTTCTCAACTCAATTCTCACGGTTTTGATCGGAATCGTTCTCGGATTCATTGTACTTAAGAAAATCGAACCCGACTTTAATCAATCCATTCCGATTCCCATTTGGGCATTCGCTGGGTTGGTTTTCATTTTGGTGTTGTTTTCGGTGTTTGCGGGTCCTGGTTACTTAGGGTCAACGGACGGAATGCACTTTGTTCACCAACGAATTACCCAAGAAAAAATTCCAACCACGTATGCTCCGTATTCTCCTGTCAAGGCGTATTATTTTTTTGGGTTCACCTTGTTTGCCAAACCCTTTGTGGATTTCTTTTCAATGGTACCTGATTTGTTCATCTTATATTTTTTAGGCGCGGTTTTTGCAGCATTGGAAGTCATTCTTGTTTTTTTGGTTGTTTCAAAATTTTTCAAATCAGAAAACACCGGTTTTTGGGCGGCACTTCTTTTTTGTGGATCTAAAATTGTTTTTCAATCGTTTTTGTTGGGTCTATTTCCCGGTATCTTCGGAACTGTTTTTTTTCTGGCCGTGGTATGGGCCTGGTTAAGTAAAAGTGACGCGGTTTTTCTTTTTTTTCCAACGGCATTGCTCTTGCACTTTTCTCCTCTCCTTTTTTTAGGATTCCTGGGAGTACTTGGGGTCGTCTTTTTTAGGCAATCTATTCGCAAAGAACTGTTTTCAAATCTCCCTTGGTTAAAAATCGGGCTTGCGATTTTCTTAGCGATCCCTGTATTTGGAACTTTTTTGGCCATGGGCCAGCAGGGATGGAACCAAGTCGTGTATCACGAACAAATCCTTCCTATTGAAACATCCATCACACAGTATTCTTTGCTCGAAGCGATTTCATCCACTGTTTTGTTACTGGGGTGGGTTCCGTTGGTAATCCTGTTATTCACGATTTTTTTTTACCTCAAAAAAAGAGAACCAATACAGGTCATTGAATGGTTCTTACTTGCCGTCGTGGTTCTCTCATTGCTATTGGTCTTATTCACGGGCATTCCTGTTATTAGCAAGTTGGCCGAACTTGCATCCCTTGCCGCGGTGGTATTGGGGGGATTATTCTTGAATCGATTAGATCTGAGGCGGTGGTTTAAGCCGGCTCTTACAATGTTATTGTTACTGCTGATCCTTGGAAGCTTTTTTTACTCTAATGAACTTTCACGGTTGCGAGAAGGAAGCAAAATTAGCCGGGAACAAGCGGCCTTTGCGTTTTCATTCAAAGAACAGTTTCCCGAACGTGCCAAAACGCTTTTTCTAACCCCTAATTCGTCGCTTTTAGCGGTTTTTTCGGATAAAATTCCTTTTGATGTACTGAATGGTTTTTTCATCTCGATGGTATCGCGATCCACAGACCCTTTATTTGAACTCGAAATCAAAAAAAGTCTTGAGAAAAAAAGAATTCTCGAGACCCATTGCATTGATTGCTTGCAAAACTTGGATGTCCAGTTTATTGTAGCTCCCAAGGGATTTTATCCAACTTCCCTTCCTTTTCCCAAGGTATTCGAATCCAATGGATTTGAAGTATACAAAAAAACGGAGAATGCGTCATGAAAATCAATTGGTTTGAACAACTTCTTCCTTTAATCGGTTTGGTGCTGTTTGTTGCGGTACTTTTACGCGTGGATTTAAAACAACTCGCAGTGGTTTTAACCAATCTCAATTACTTCTGGATTATGGGTTCTTTGGGCTTGTTGGTTTGCTCTATTGTCATCCGAACCATCAAATGGCAGATTCTTCTTGAGATACTCGAAGAAAAATTTGGGTTTTGGAATCTTGCCCGCGCTATTATCATCGGATTTTATCTCGGAGCGATAACGCCGGCGAAGGTAGGGGATTTTGGTCGTGCTTTCTTTTTGGGAAAACATGATTACCGACATACGATTTTTTCCATTTTTGCCGACCGCGTATTGGATATCCTGTTATTGGTGGCCACAGGAAGTCTTGCAATAGTTGGAGGATTATTTCTTTTCGGGTTTGATCCGACCGCTTCTTTTTTCATTGTCCTTTTGTGCTGGAGCATCGTTGCCGCTTTTTTCTTTCTCAAAAACAAGCACCGAACCGCTGCCACTTTTCGTCCTTTTTTTGAACTACTAGTTCCAAAAGTCATCAAACCCAAAGCCAAAAGCGCGTTTGATTTTTTTTATTCCCATGTGGACGTGTTTCGAAAAAAAAAGAATAAAATATTTGTTGCAATGCTTCTTGGAAGTCTCAATTGGATACTTGCCATTATCTCGGCTGGTTTTATTGCTTTGGCAATCGGAATCAATGTTCCGTTTTGGTTTTTTGTAATTGCCATTCCGTTTGCGACGCTTATTGAAGCATTGCCTATTTCCATTTCAGGATTAGGGACTCGGGAAACTTTTTTTCTGGTCTTATTTTCTTTTTTTAGCGTAGCGGCCGATCAGGCCATCGCGTTTTCACTATTATATTTGACACTCGCGTCCATCTTACCCGCTTTTGTGGGTTTCCTTTTTTTCGTCCGGAGAGCCACCAACCTTTCGTATTTACTCAAGGAGGTTTTTGCCTCTTTTTAAACTAGGGTAAACCTGTAAGGATACCAAAACAAATAAAACCCAAAAGAACCATCCCATTATAGCGATCCGTATGAAATTGGTTATCATCATTCCCGCTTTTAATGAAGAAACTTCGCTTCCTTTTGTACTTAAAGAAATCCCCAAAACGATCCCGGGTATTTCTGAAATCGAAGTGTTAGTCATTGATGACGGTTCCGCCGACAAAACAAGTGCGGTTGCAAAAGCCTTCGGTGCGCGCCTGTTACGCCACTCGAACAATCGTGGATTGGCACAAACTTTTAGAGACGGGTTGGAATCCGCGTTATTTGATCTTAACGCGGATATCATCGTGAATACGGATGCAGATAATCAATATAATCAAACCCAAATTCCGCTTTTGGTCAATCCGATTCTTGAACACAATGCTGATCTGGTATTAGGGTCGCGGTTTGCAGGCCACATCGAATACATGCCGTGGGCAAATCGCGTCGGGAACATTCTGGCCACCAAAGCGGTTTCCATTGTATCCGGTTTACCCATCACCGATGGTCAAACGGGGTTTCGGGCATTTTCGCGCGAAGCAGCGTTACGACTCATGGTTTTATCGCGTTACACCTATACTCAAGAAACCATTCTTCAAGCAGCATATCATCGCTTCAAGGTCGTCGAAGTCCCGATTGATTTTCGAAAGCGTTCGGGAAAATCTCGTTTGATTTCAAGCCTTTTTGGGTACGCCAAACAATCGGCACTGGTTTTACTTATGGGATACTTAAACTACAAGCCTTTGCGCGTCTTCTTAGCGATTGGAGGCAGTATTTTTCTTGTCGGACTTGCGGGAGGACTATTCATTCTTTCTCATTTCCTGCAGTCCGGACAAGTGACGCCTCATTTTCCATTGGCATTAGTGTCTGTTGCCTTTTTGCTGTTCGGTTCTCAAATTATGGCCTTGGGATTAGTGGCGGAAATGATCAAAAATAACCGCAAAATTACTGAAGATTTATTGTACCGTCAAAAAAAGATGCAACTAGAAAAGAACAATTCCAAATCAAAACGATAGGTTTTTTCATGGAAACCAACTTTCTTGAGTCCTTATGTTCTCCGCGCATATTCGTACCAGTCGTATTTGTGCTTTTCTCTTTGGTGTTTGCCTTTTTTTTTCCACCGCTTCCGATTTCGATTGACGAACATGAATACGCGCGTAATGCCTATTTACTGCTAAATGGATCACTATTCGATTCTGATCCAGTAGATTTTTGCGGTGGGGCCATGGTTAATGGACATTATTTCTCCACCTATTTTTTAGGAAAATCGGTCGTCTTGATTCCCTTTGTTCCATTCGGAATCATGGGGCTGATGCTCAGCGGGCTTGTTATTCATTTGTTGAACGGAATTTTGTTTTTGCTAATTTTACGAAAACTCAAAATCGATGAACGATTAGTTGTACTTTATCTTTTCTTTCCTGCATTTTTATGGGCGAGTCGCACACTATTCCCAGAATTATTGGTTCTCACCTTTGCATTAGGTGGAACCTTATTGTATCTAAGAAATAACGCAAAAGACTGGTTTTTATCCGGGCTTGTTTTCGGTCTGGCTGTGTTTGTTAGAAACGATGCCGCTTTATTGTTTTCAGGTTTTGGATTGGTCGCTCTTTTATCCGATCGAAAAAAGCTGCTTTCCATGATCGCTGGCTTTTTCCTTGTTGGACTACTCGTAATGGGTTTCAATACGCTAATGTACGGAGGACCACTTCAAACCCCGTATGGGTATTCGGCGGGAAACTTCTTAGCCAAAGAAAATACACACGTTGTTTCAAACTTTTTGGTTTTCACCGCCATTTTATTAATTGTCTATCCGTTTATGGTTTTGCTTCCAATTGTTTTTCGAAAAAAACCATTGGCGATGGAAGCATTGATTTCCACTTTTGTCGTGTTATGGCTGTTTTCACGCACTACGGATATCTATGCCTACGATTTTTTTTCACCAGTAACCATTACGGGGCGAATGCGATATCTGATTCCCGTTGCTGGGTTATTGATGATTCCATATGCCCACCACGTCGAAGAAACCCTCAAATGGCTGGGTAAAAAAATTCATGTATCTGTTCCGGCAATACTTGCGGTCTTAACCATTGGGTTATTTGCGGGCAGTGTCATTGGAACGATTGTTCATCAACAATCCCTTCTTGGACGACAAACAGTTTTGGATACGATTAAACAAACGATTCCCGAAGGATCCCTGACCGTTGGTTCGAGTGATGATTGCATTTATTTTTCCAAAGCTTTTTTTGGGGATCGAAAATACATTCGAATTGACACGCCTTTTTTGAATGCGCAAAACGAAATCAATAAATTTTCGGGGCCTGTCTACGTGATGGTGCTACGTTATTCTACTGTTTCAGGTGCTCCCGAACGACAAGATGCCATTGATCGAGAACGCAAACAAGTCATTGACTTTGTCAAAGCAAATTCCCCGCACCTAGAAAAAGTATTTGAATCCACTTCACCGCATTCACTTACGATTTATCGATGGATTCAAAATTAATCGATTGACAACTATTTTTTTTCCTTCAATTTTTCATAAAGCTCTTGATGCCTTTGAATAATCTCTTCGATACTTGGAGGGTTTTCTTTCGAAACAAATTCATCGGGATTCGAAACAACTTCAAAAATTTTCTCTGCAATGTTCTCGTTTGTATCATTTTCCGAAACACCAACCGCCCAACCCTGGTCTATGAATTCTTTTTGTGCCGAATTCGGAAAAATAATTGCCGGAGTTTTAGATGCAATGGCTTCGGAAATAACAACTCCTTGGCTTTCATACTTACTCAGAAAAACAAATGCTTTGGCTTGTTTTAGAAAAGTAAATAATTCTGTTCGCCGCGAAAACGGAATTTCGCCCATGAAATCCACTTTGTCTTGGATCCCAAGTTCTTTAGCCAAGTGTTCCAAAGTAACTCGTTCCACTCCTTTTCCAATAATTCGAAGCCGAAGACCTGGATCTTTTTTTGAAATAATCGCAAAAATCTGTAATAATCGATCGAACCCTTTGTTTTTCACAAGCCGTCCAACAGAAACAATTTCATGTTTTTTTTGGACTTTAATCGAATCAATGAATCGTTGGTCCACTCCAATTGGGATTATCCATGTATTCGTTGGGTTTACTCGAAGATCTTTCAAAAAGAGATTTTTTTCAAATTCCGACAAAAAAACGACCGCATCAATGTTTTTGCTGTACCAGTTGAACAAATGTCGATACGGAAATAAAAGCATTTTTCGAAACAAAGAAGAGGTACCTGCACTGGCCGGAGACACCACCAAGCACTGGTCCTTCTTTTTTTTGGCCATCACCATAAACGTAATAAGATTGTTATATCCAAAACAGTGAATAATATCCCATTTTCCCTTTTCAAGACCTTTTACGAGTTCCGGCGAAAGAAAATAATTTTCGCTGGGCGCCCAACGCGGAAACTCTTGGACGGAAATTTCTTCAAAAACGGATGGTTTGGGATGTTCCGCTGTCGTAACAATGGAAACGTCGACGCCACGGGCATTTAACCCTTTTCCAACCTGAATCACCAAGTTTTCGATTCCGGCAAAACTCTCTCGAGGCGTTCGCGGACAAACCAAAGCAATTTTCATTTTTTTCAAACTCAATTTCACTCTTTTGCATGTTTTTCAAAGAAAAAATGGTTTCAACAAATCAGCAGATTTTTTTGAAAAATAAATCTGTTCAGAATCTGTTACCCTGTTTTTATACAACAAAATATACTTTGAAATTTTTTCTAGTTCTGTGGGTGGAATGCCCGCCACAACTTTTCCGAATTCTTTTTCTATCCGCTCTTTTTTTTCGGGCGGAACAAAGTCTAGAAACTTGGATTTAAACCCTTTTACAATCTCCAACTCTTGTGACACGGTTTCACTCCTTTCCTTTGGATTGTTTTTGGTTAAAAAAAACGCTTTCTTTTTCCGAGGTCCATCTAAACAAGTCAGCGTTTTGTCGCATTCCTTTTTTGATAGGGCCTTCAAGGTCTTTTTGATAAAACGAAAGAACCGTTTGGGCCAAATCGGCTGGGTCTTTGGGTCTGCAAAGCAGCCCGGTTTTTTCATGTTCAATCAGATCCACATTTCCGCCGACTGCCGTTGTGATCACTGGCGTGTTTAGTCCATAAGCCAATTGAATGATTCCTGATTCGGTAGAAGAAACATAAGGTAATACCACGGCATCCGCGGCCGAAAAATACGTCGGAACCTCATCGTTGGCCACATATCGGTCAACGATCAATAAATGATCCTTAATTTTTAATTCGTCCATCAAATTAAAATATTCTTTTTTATCATTCCAAAACTCGCCTACAATCATCAAGGTCAAATCGTGTTTTTTCTTCAAAAGCTCAGGCATCGCCCGCAACAAAAATTCCAATCCCTTATACGGCCTCACGAACCCGAAAAACAAAATCGCGTTTCCTTTCACACCCAGCTTTTTCCTGGCCTCCGCTTTGGATGACTTTTGGCCAAACTGGGTTTCGTACGTTGATTCCGTAATCCAGTTCGCGTTCGCCGACGGCAACAATTTTTTCAAAATTTGCAGATCCGAACTGGATAATGTGATAAAATAATTCACTTTTCCGAAAAAAAATTTCGTCAAGGACTCGTGCACTTTGCTTTCTTCGTGCGGCAACACGTTTTGACAAACCACGGAAAACCGTGTTTTTTGGTTTTTCCCAAATTTCGCAATCGTCCAGTACAGGGGAGCAAAAAACGTGTGCCACCATTGAAACACCACCCAGTCCGGCTGTTCTTTTTTGATCCGGTCCGCGACCTTAAACCACGTCAGTGGATTCATGGAATCCAGAAAGTACTCCGTTTTCACCGCAAACGAAGCGTCTTCCGTGACTTCTTTTTGCTCTTTCCCAGGGTACAAGATTTTTGGATACATGCGCGAAAAAGAAATCGCCGTCACGTCATGCTTTTTCTGGAGGTTTTCGCAAAGAATCCTGTTCGAGTGCGCAATTCCTCCGCGAAAAGGGTAAATCGGACCTACGACAAAGACTTTCATACATGAAAACTACTTCAAAAACACTATTTTAATGATTCGGTACGAAAAAACAGAAAAAGATAAATATGCCGCGCATGCTCTTATTGTTATGCCTGCTGCAGGTTATCGTGTTCGAAAACTCAAACAAAACCTCCTGATCGTGCGACAACGAAAAAAGCCAGAACACCCCGGTGAACTATCCGCCGTGGGCCGCATTGGTTTTCACTCGCCCAAAGTCGCATATAAACAAAAAACAAAAAAAACTCCCTCTGCAAAAGCAGTCATTACACAAGCAAATGATTTACTTGCCCGAAAAACACGTGAAAACGGCGGAAAAGCCCCGTGGTCTTACGCGGATCGGCATCCAACGACCAAACACACCATTGATCGCATGGACGTTACCAAAAAAGGAACCTTGCGAGTAACCCTTGCCCCGGGAACATACGGCGACAACTTGCGCGCACGAGATGTGCTTCGGGGAATGATGCAAACCCAAGTCCGAAAATTATTTCGAGAAGAAAACCGCTCTCGCGGAAAAATCGGGTATGCCAAAACGTTTTCCCAATTGCTTGGCGCGTCTGGATTGCTTTCGATTGGAAAAACGTTTTTGGTAATTCCGAATCGGGGAAACACGCGTCTGTACGATCATTTTTTTCACGTCATCGGCGGAACCGTTGAAAGCGATTCGAAAAAATTCCGAAAAAAACCCGTCGTTCCCGCGCGGCACGCCTTGAACGAAATCGCGGAAGAAACCGGGTTTTCGCCTAAGAATCTTTCCTTTCTTGGACGCGGACTTCGAACATTGAAAACCACGCGTCGCACAATTAAAAAAGGCGAACCAATCGCTTTTGCGCGAAGCCTGGAAAAAGTGGATCCGAGTGCGGAATTCGTTTACGCCATTGAATATCGGGCCAGTGACCCATACGATTTTGTCCGCGAGGCATTCATCGAAACCAAACCTGGCGAATATCAGCTTCGAAACAAACCAAAAGATGACGAAGCGGCTTATTTTGCCATTATCAAATTCTCAAAAAAAGGAATTATGGATTTCATTCAAAAAAACAGCGGTCGTTTGACCCCGGTTCTTCGCATCACGCTTGAAGCCGTTTTAGCGGAATTGGCGCGCGGCCACAAGAAAAAATAATCGATGTTATTTTTCAAGATGCTTCCATTTGGTGTCGAACATGAATCCGCGAAGCTTTCCTTCTTTGGCCAATTGCGGAAACAATTCTTTTTCCAAGCCGCCTTTTGAAGGCAACTCTTCCAAAATCGAGGGCTCGAATACATACACGGCCGCGTTCTGCAATTTGGTGGTGCGACCGGATTTGTATTCGAATTCGCTGATGTTTTCCCCTGAAATCCGAATGTAATCCGTCAGGTTGTTTCCTTCCACATACGTGACCGCCATGGTGGCCGGTCCGCGGGATTTTTTATGAAACGCAACCATCTTGGCCAAGTCCATGGAAAATTCGACGTCCAAATACGTGACGATAAACGCGTGCTGCAAATAATTGGCCGCCAGTTTTACCGCGCCCGCGGTTCCAAGCGGAGCGTCTTCACGCAAGTACATGCATTTTTTCGAATAAAACGGATGTTTTTGGATTTCCGAAAAAATCCGCTCCGTTGCTTTTCCGCCCGCGACAATGAGTTCCGTGACGCCGGCTTGGGCCAATTCATCCAGAATCTTGTTCAAATTCAACAGTTTGGCGGATTCTTCCAGTTTGCCGCCCAGCAACACGGCTTTGAGCGGGGCTTTGGAATCAAAATATTGGGCCAAAACGAATTCGACGGCTTGGCTTCGATTTCGAATCAATTTATTATCAATACTTTGATCCAGGGACGCAATCGTGCCGGAATCAAGTGAAATGGATATTTTTTCCTTCATCTATCCAAAAAAACCGTCAAAGTATTTAAATTTGCATTCGAAACCGGAAAAAGGGGTTTGATCGCACCAAAATCTTTATAAAAACATAAAGGTAGGATAAAGTAGTAAGAAGTAATACTTGGGGATTGTTATGAGTTTATCTGGAAAAAACGTTATGGTCACGGGGGGCGCCGGATTTATCGGTTCTACCCTCGTTCGAGAGTTACGGGCTGTAAACGCCAATGTCACGATACTGGACAATTTCATGAGCGGATTACACGAAAACCTTGAAGAAATCAAAAACGAAATCACGATCATTGAAGAAGACATCCGAAGTCCCCTGTTTTCCCAGATTTTAAAGGATCATCATATCCAATACGTGTTCAATCTCGCGGCCATGCCGTATATTCCCGATTGTTACGACAAACCCTTTGATTTTTTTGACATCAACGCCACCGGTGCATTAAATGTCATGCTGGCAGCCAAAAAAACCGGGGTTGAACGCATCATTCAATGGTCCACGAGCGAAGTCTATGGAACCGCGCGTCAAGTTCCCATGGACGAACACCATCCCATCAATCCGCATTCGACCTACGCAGTGGCCAAAGCCGCTGCGGATCGACTCTGTTACACCTTACATTACGAACAAGAACTGCCCGTTATTATTTTGCGCCAATTCAATTGCTTTGGACCCCGCGAAACCCATCCTTACATTATCCCGGAACTCATTTCACAATTATCGAAATCGAACAAGCTCAAACTCGGAAATATCAATGCCCGCCGCGACTTTACTTACGTAACTGACGCCGCCAAAGCCGGGATCGCATTGATGAAAGAACCCAAAGCCGTGGGCCAAGTCTTTAACGGCGGCTATGGAACCGATTTTAGCATCAAAGAAATCGCCGAAAAAATATCGGCCATCATGGGTCATGATTCCATTGATATTTCCATTGAACAACGACGCTTACGACCCCTCGATGTTGAACAACTCCAAGCCAGTTATTTCAAACTCCATAAACTAACCGGCTGGGAACCCAAAGTATCCTTTGAAGAAGGACTGCAAAAAACCGTGGACTATTTCAACGAGAATGATCAAAAATGGCCATGGGAAGCAGCCAAACAAAAATCGCTCGTCCAATGAGGAAAAAATGACCTTACAAAAAGAAGTCCACGAATTCATTCCCATTGCCGATACCATCCTTTGCGGTAACGAAGAAAAATACGTAACCGAAGCCATTCGAACCAAATGGGTTTCCTCCAAAGGCCCGTTTGTCAAACGCTTTGAAGATGCATTCGCGCAATTTGTGGGAACCCGATACGCAACTTCGGTTTCGAATGGAACTGCCGCCTTGCATTTGGCGTACCACGCGGTCGGAATCCAAAAAGACGACGAAGTTTTGATGCCGAATTTGTCGTTTATTGCAACCGCCAATGCCGCGGCATATTTAGGGGCCAAACCCGTGTTTGTCGATGTGGATCCAAAAACCTGGAACTTGGACCCAAAAAAAATCGAAGAAAAAATAACGGATAAAACCAAAGCAATTGTGTGTGTTCATCTATATGGTGCTCCGTGTGACATGTCGGCATTAACCAAAATTGCCAAAACCCACCAGCTGCCTCTCATCGAAGATGCGGCGGAAGCACACGGCGCCCGCTTTGAAGGAAAAACCGTGGGCGGATTCGGAGACTTGAGCGCATTCAGCTTTTTTGGAAACAAAATCATTACGACGGGCGAAGGCGGAATGGTCGTATCGAACAATTCTCAATTAATCGACCGGGTTAATTTTTTGAAAAACCACGGAATGATTCCCGAGCAACAATACTGGCATCCCGAAATTGCGTTCAACTATCGAATGACCGCTTTACAAGCCGGATTTGGATTGGGACAATTGGAAGGAATCCAAAAAATTATTCAACAAAAAAAAGAAGTGTACAAAGCCTATCTGAACGGTCTTTCGGATATTTCTTCAATTGAATTTCAACAATCCCCAAAAAACTCAGAAAGCGTATGGTGGATGACCACGATCAAGGTACCTCATCGTGATTCGTTTATGAATGTCCTAAAAAGACACGGAATTGATTCGCGTCGTGTATTTTATCCCTTGAGTCAACTTCCACCGTACCACTCTTCCGAATCGTTTCCTGTTTCCGAAGAAATTAGCTCGAGTGGAGTGTCATTGCCTAGTGGTGCGGGAATTACACGCGCACAAATTGACTATGTCATTCAAGTCGTTCGAAACTTTTTTTCACAAAACTAACCCTTTTTCTTTCAAATGTTTAATGGATCTGTATGGACAAAAGAATCGGAATTGGAATCGGACTCCTGATTCTGAGTATTCTTTATTTGACCGTCGGACCTGAAAAAATTATTGCCGCGTTTTCTCGTTTTAATTTCGTTTTTCTCTTATTGACTCTTATTCCTATCGCGTTCACTTTCCTTGTTTCGGGATTGAATCTATATTTTTTTGCACAACCCGTATTGAAAATTTCTTTCAAAGAATCCGTAACGCTGTCCAATCTCCTTTTTGCAATCAATGCTTTCCTGCCTGGTCATTTAGGTGAACTATTTGTAGCGACTTTTTTGGAAAAAAAAGGCGCACGCCTAGGAAGCACCAGCGCGATGGTATTTTTGGACAAACTGATTTCACTGGTGGCAGTTTTGATTTTTGTGGCGTTATCCGTAGCGTTTTTCTTAGAAAATACCCTCGTTATGCTTTTGCTTGGAATCGCGGGATTAATGATTTTATCTTTTTTTAGTCTCACCCCTACGGGACGCGTATTGGTGCGAAAAGTTATTCAGCGTTTTTTTCCCACTGAAAAACCGCTGTTGGAAGGATTCGGAAAAACCATTCAATTGTATCTATTCGAAAAAAAAAGAATTCTTTTGAATCTGGTTCTAAGCATTCTTCGACTTGTTATCGCAAGTATGACGCTTTACATTGTCTTCTTGGGGTTTGGGCTCTCTCCGCCCATTATTCCGTTTGTCATTCTAAGTATCGCATCGCTTTTGATTGGGTATATTCCCATTACTCCCAGTGGCATCGGACTAAAGGAAGGGAGTCTGGTATATTTGTATACCTTGATTTCGATCCCTGTTGAAATTTCCTTGCTGGCTTTAACCATTGTCTTGATTATCAACCAGGCGACGAGCGGGTTGTTTTTCGTCCTATATTACCCAACTATTTCTCAATACCTACGTTCATTTTCATTAAAAGGGATCTTTTCCCCACCCGGACACCGTAACTAAAAAAATATATACCATATCTTTACATAGTTGTTTAGGTGTTCATGACTCAAAAGCCAAGTCGCATAGTCCTCTTTTTTTTCCTCATTTTTGACCGAATTCAGAGGATCATTTTGCTTCCCCCCATTCGAACTTTTTTATTTCGATTAATTGGATGCCGAATCGGATCCAACGTTGTGATGGGAGAATTACGCTTTTTTCAAATCTATTCCTACAAAAATCTAGAGATTGGAAATGACGTAGTGATCGGAAACCTCACGATGTTTGATCTTGAAGAAAAAATTATTCTCGGAAACAATGTGGATATTGCCCCCCACGTAACCTTCTTAACTCATGGAATCGAATCCATGTCAAAAGTCTCAGCCAAACCATCCGCATCATTTCGACCCTGTGCTATTCCCGGTCGCTCCATTACCAGCGACCCGATTCAAATTCACGACCATGTATACATCGGAAGCGGGTCTATTATCTTACCTGGTGTGCACATTGGACCATACGCGCTCATCGGCGCAGGAAGCGTTGTGGCTTCGAGTATTCCCCCTCATTCCGTTGCACTTGGAAATCCAGCACGGGTGGTGTCAACCTTATGAAGGCGGCTTCGGTCGAAGAAAAAGTATTTGACGAAATTCAAATCGGCAGCCATGTTTCCTTTCCTGTAACGGTTAACCATCAAACAGTAAAAGAATTTGCAGGCCTTTCAGGGGATTACAACCCGCTTCACATGGATCCAACGTATGCCAAAGAAACCGAGTTTTCGCAACCTATTTGTCACGGAGCACTTATCAACGCTTTCTTTTCGCAATTGGTTGGGATGCATCTTCCAGGAAAATATTGCCTGTATCTTTCTCAGGAAAGCGTTTTTCGAAAACCCGTCTTTCTTCCTTCTCGACTCACGATTCAAGGAACCGTCATTGCAAAATCCGATTCAACGCGCATTTTAACCATCCAAACCCAAGCCCGAAATGCAAAAGAAGAAATTCTGGTGGACGGGGTTGCCAAAGTCAAGGTATTGAGGTGAATCCATGGAGCGACTCAAAAACAAAGTAGTGCTGGTAACCGGCGGAAGCGGCGGCATCGGAAGCGAAATTTGTCGTTTATGTGTATCTGAAGGCGCCAAAGTCATCATTAATTATAACTCGGATTCCGCCAATGCATTAAAACTCGCCAAAGAACTTGGTTCCCACGCCATTGCCATCCAAGCCGATGTAACGGACCCCAACGCAGTACACTCTATGGTTCAACAAGCCTTGAATCGGTTCAAATCCATTGACGTGCTCGTGAATAATGCCAGCGGTCCCATTCTTCCCAAACGTTTTCAAACACTTGAATGGAGCGATGTCCAAAAAGATATTACGGTACATTTGGGTGGATCCTTTTACTGTATCCAAAGCGTGCTGCCCTCTATGATCCAACAAAAAAAAGGGAGTATTATTAATATTCTTTCCACTTATGCCCTTGGAAAACCCCCGGTCATGTTGAGTTCGTACGTTTCGGCGAAATCCGCCTTAATGGGCCTCTCCAAATCACTTGCGAGCGAACTGGCCGCCTATCAAATCCGCGTCAACATGGTTTCTCCTGGGATCACCCAAACCGATGCTATTGCTCATTTATCCGAAGAAACCCTCCGCCAAAAAACCCAAGAGATTCCGCTCAAACGCATTGCTACGCCAAAAGAAATTGCTCAAACCATTGTTTTTTTGGCAAGTGATGAAAGCCAATATTTGACCGGATCCAATATTGTTGTGAGCGGCGGGAGCATCATGCCATGACCCAAACCCTTCGCAAAACCTTGTTCGAGGAATATCTTCTCCTGTTGAAGAACCGCGATGCATTGACGTATCTTGAAACCACTGATCTTTTTCACGAATTCCAAAAAGAAACCAATTCTCTCCCACCCCTCAAAATTGCAGTATTGTCCAATTTTACGATTCGACCCATGGAGATTCCGCTTTCCCTGGCTTGTCGATTGGCAGGGTTTAACCCCACGATTTACTTTGGACCTTACAACCAAGTGCATAAAGAAATCTTGGATCCATCTTCCGAACTATACGCGTTTTCCCCCGAAATCGTTTTTTTGGCTCTGGATGGACAAACCATTCTTCCCAAAAGCTTTGAATGGAGTTTGAAAACAACCGTTTTGGAAAAAGAAAAAGAATGCCAAGAAGCCGTTAAAGACGTAGGCCAACTAGTCGAAGTGCTTGTTCAAAAAACCAGGTCCTTAATTTTGGTGAGTAATTTTCGCCTTCCGTTTCCCTTATCCCTTGGAATTTTGGATAACAAAAGTTCGGGACAAGTAGAACTCATTCAAAAAACCAATCAACAACTGGCCAAAACGTTTTCCAACGTAAAAAACGTATTTGTATTGGATACTGAGTATGCGGCCAGTGTGTTTGGACGCGAACGCGCCTTTGATCCAAGATTATATTACCGCGGGGACATCCGATGGTCCTATGATTTCATGGTGTTTATTGCCAATCAATTAAACCGATACGTGCGCGCCTTCAAGGGCACAACCAAAAAATGCGTAGTCTTGGATTTGGACAATGTGCTCTGGGGAGGCGTTATCGGAGAAGATGGTTTAGAACATATTAAACTCAGCAAAACCAGTGCCGGAAAAGAATTTTTTGAATTTCAACAATTTCTAAAACAACTAACCGAACGCGGAATTTTGCTTGCGATCAATAGCAAAAACAATCCGGAAGACGTCGAAGAAGTGTTTCAAAAACACTCTGACATGGTACTCCAAAAAAGCGATTTTGCCTCGATTCGAATCAACTGGACGGACAAAGCCCAAAACCTCCAATCCATTGCCGACGAACTAAACATCGGGCTCGACAGCATGGTGTTTGTCGATGACAACCCAATTGAACGAGGCCTCGTAGCCACAATGCTGCCGCAGGTCACAGTGCCAGAAATGCCCGAAGATCCCAAAGAATACCGGTTGTTTTTATCCAAACAACCGTTTTTTGAAAAAATCGCAATCACCAAAGAAGACCTGGAAAAAAAAGAAATGTACCAAAAACAACGCCAAAGAACTGAATTCAAAGAACAAGCCGGTTCGCTCGAAGCTTATTTAAAAGGATTAAAACAAGAAATCACGGTGTTTTCGGCAAAACCCGAAAACCTGGATCGCATCACCCAACTCGTGCACAAAACCAACCAGTTTAATCTCACGACCAAACGATATACGGTGGCTGAAATTGAAAACATGCAAAAAAACTCCAAGTGGAACATACTGGCAATCCGTGTCAAAGACCGCTTTGGAGACAACGGAATTGTCGGCGTCCTGATTTTGGACAAAACGAATCCAAACGAATGGAATATTGATTCCTTTTTGCTCAGTTGCCGGGTACTAGGCCGCAAAGTAGAGTACGCGCTTTTACAATATGTCCTCGAAAACGCGAAACGCCAAAAAGCCGCAATGGTGAGGGGACGTTATCTTCGAACCGAAAAAAACCAAGTTTCCAAAGACTTGTTTTTAAACGCGGGGTTTTCAAACGAAAAAACAACTTCTAAAGGAGACTCGCACTGGTTTTTTTCACTTGGAAAAAACGAGTTTAAACAAGCAATTCCGGGAAAAATAAAAATCGTTTCTTAGCTTTTCTTTTTTCGAATGCAATCTTCAATATCGCCAATCGTTTTAATCGATAAAATTTCTTGGTCCGAAAAAGTAACCCCAAACGCCTGTTCAATCTCACTGATCAACAATAATGCATTCAATGAATCCCAAGACGGAATCGAAGAAAGAACAGTGGATCTCGAAAGCGGATTTTTGGCTCCGAAAATCTTTGCGATAATACTCTCGATCTTTTCGAGCATGAAAGATTGCTGTAACGTAGTGTTTTAAAGAATTTGTCCAAAGTGTTGTGCATGAAAAAGCCGAAGGGAATCGGAATCGATTTTGAGCAAGTGCGACGATTCAAACAGCGGCCATTTTCAAAAAACAAACGATTTTATCAGCGCGTCTTTACAGCGGCCGAGATCCGGTATTGCAATGCCCAATCGGTTCCCGGACAACATTTTGCCGCTCGATTCTGCGCCAAAGAAGCGGTCCGAAAATGCGTTCAAGCCCAAATTCCATGGAACCAAATTGAAGTTGTTCTACGAAACGGGTCTCCATCCATCCGAATTCACAAAACAGGACTCAAAAAAAGAACAATCTTTTGTTCGCTTTCCCATGACGTCCAGTATGCAATGGCCATGGTGTTGATATTGTAATCATGAAAAATTAGTGTTTCAGAATTCCGCCAAAACCAAATTTTTGATTTTGTTTGTGCCCGACCTTTTTACCAAAATCTTTAAATGACTGGTTCCAATCCACATTGTCCGCCAGTAATAGTCCGCGGGATTTAATGTATGGCCAGGCCGTTCCAAATTCCATCATCATATGGTCATATGAATGATCCGAATCGTGGAAAAAAATTTCGATTTCCCCCAGTTTTTCCAGCAACTTAGGCAAATTTTTTCCACTGTCTCCTTCGATTAATTCCCATCGACTACGCAACACATTCGGAATAGCAAATCCCGGATGAGTTCCCGGTGGAAGCGGTTCTAAAATCCAGTCTTTTTTGGCCTTTTTGGGATTCCGAATCGGAAGGTCGATTGAGTACAAATGTCCCCCGCGATTTTTTTTCATCGCAAGCAAAATAATTGAAGTGGACAAACCTGAAAAAGTTCCCGTTTCCACCATTTTTTCGGGTTTTTGGATCCGAATCAATATGTACAGGATGCGAAACCACGGCTGAAAACGCTCCCAAATCGAATCTTTGAGATATTTTTTATGCTTTTTATCCAATGCATTGAAAAATTTTTTCTGAGAATTCAGTTCTTCCAAAAGACGAAAAAATTTTTTTTCCGAACAACCGGTCAAACGATGAACAAATTCGTATTCGCTCATTTCAAACATATATGAAACGGCCATTGAAATTTTTCGCGGCGAAAACATCCCGATGATTGAAGACGGGGTCTTTTTTATTTTTCGAAACGTTCGTTTAAAATGATGGAATTCCATTGTCAACACTTTGGAAACAATTCATGAAGAAATGCAAATTAAAATTTATTTTTCGGAAGTATTCCTTATTTAGTTTCAATAAAAAACACAACCATCATACTTTTATTCTTATTCTGATTTTTGCTGACCCAAAAGCCTTTTATTATTCAAACGAAATGATCTTTTATAGCATCTTAAATTATGTGGAAGTTATTGGATTTGCTGTGGTCAAACTAAAGGAATATCCCCATGTCTTCAAAAAAGCGCTTTTCTGCGGTGCTACTCACCGGTCAACCCTTTGAATCCGTGCCGGCGGGTGTCGAACGCTATTCTCAGTTGCTATCGAATGCCTTGGATGGCCTTCAAACCATTTATTTTACTCCGTTCTCGGATTCCATTTCATGGCCTTTTCTATCCGAACCCTACAAAGCCAAAATAGTGGCTAATCAACTGAACGAGCGTTTAGCCGAACTTGACCCTGAAGTCGTTTTCTACAACGGTCTTTACGGATGGGCACTTCCCAAAAAAACACCTTTTTTAAAAATCGGACTCGTGCATGGAACCTGGAAATCGCTGGCCAAAAACGCGATGCCGTGGGGATTTAATCGTCTTCGATGTGAATACGCCTATGCGTGGTTTGAAAAGAAAAGTTTTTCAAACGCTGACCTTCTGGTTTCCAATTCAAATTTTTGCCGAGAATTATTGAAAACTGATTATAGATTGGATTCGCAAGTAATTCATCCGCCTGCCGATTCCAATTTTTTTCATCCTCGTGACAAACGAAAAGCCCGAAAGAAAATCGGGGTAAAAGAAGACGAACGAATCGTATTGTTTGTGGGGCGACCGGAATACTACAAAGGATTTGATCGTGTCGAAGCACTGGCCAAAGAAACCGACTGGCACTTTATTTCAATTACTTTCCCTAAAGCTACTTCCAAATGGATTGATGCTCGCGAACCAGTATCTCCTGCTGTGCTGGGAGAATACTACGCGGCCGCTGACGTGGTTTTGTTTCCAAGCCGATTTGAAAGTTTTGGGTTTGTTACGATTGAGTCATTAGCCACTCACACGCCTGTTGTCACCACCCCGTTTGGGATCGCAAAAGAAATTTCGCACCCCTACTGTAAAGTCGTGACAAACCCTCAATTATCCAATTTCAAAAAAGCAGTAACCGATGCACTGACTCCCCCGCAGGCTTCGTTTTTAGAAATCGAAAAAATTTTTTCCTTTACACCTTTTCAGGAAAAACTCCAAACGCTTCTTGAAACCCACTTGAGTCAAAACGGGTTTTCAAAAAAGGTTTTTTAGGTGCTCTGGTGATAAAACTGTTATGACCATTTCTCAATACCTTTCGTATGCCCGCACCGCTACCGACAAAGCCCTGTTGATGTTTCAACTTCCAGCCTTGCTCGCCAATGGATCCCTTCGAAAACAAAAGCTGTACCAATCCCACTTTTGGATCCCAGTCAATCATCATCGCACTTTTTTAGGTTTTCTTCATGATCATGCGACTGATTTCAGTCCTTCGTGGTTTACGGAATTTGATTTTTTTTCACTTCCCCAAGGAACTTTTCTTGATATCGGATCCAATCTCGCTTTTTTTTCTGCTTTTTACGTCAACACCACGCATCAACCCGCTATTGCGTTTGAAATCAATCCGACAGTTGCAGACCTTGTAGAGACCGCGTTTTCTGACTCGCCTGTTTCGGACCAATTATTGATTATTAAAATGGGACTTTCGGACAAAGAAGAAAAAAAAACAATTTTTTTTGAACACGCCTTTTCTCCGCTGGCTACGGCGGACCCTTCAAGCAAAGAATTAATGGAACACGAAAAAAAAATACAATTATCCCAATCCAAAGAAGTACCCGTACGACCCTTAGATGACATCCTTTTCCACTTGCGATTATCAAGCCCCATTTCTTTGATTAAAATTGATGTCGAAGGAATGGAACTCGCGGTGCTAAAAGGCGCTCAAAAAACCATATCCCAGCACCGGCCCACGATTTTTTTTGAATCCAATGAAGAATCTCACTATCAATCCGTTGCCTCGTTTTTGGAAAAACAAGGTTATTCAATTACCCCCTGTAATTCGAACAATTATTTAGCCCGGCCAACCCCTTTGTGAAGGGTTATACCAAAACCATTTAAAATCGCTAAAACCAAGATTTATTGTCTGTGATCGAATTGAAGTCCGTTTGTGTCATTGGAATGGGATTTGTGGGTCTAACGCTCTCGGTCGTCATGGCCGAAAAAGACATTCCTCGCATTGTGGGGGTGGAAACCAACCCCGAAACATTAAAGCAATTAAAAAGCGGAAAACCCCACTTTTTTGAAGCTGGACTTCCCGAAGCGCTTCAAAAACATCAAGGCAGATCCTTAACTTTTTCAAACTCCGTTCCCACTCAAGTTATGGACGCGTATGTCATTACCGTGGGGACTCCGATCGATAAAACCACCAATTTACCCGTTTTGGACCAGATTAAAACCGCAACCCAGCAAGTAGCCCAAAAAATCGAAAACAACTGCCTTGTGGTCCTTCGAAGCACGGTTTCGGTTGGGACCACGCGAAACATTGTGTATCCTATTTTGAAAAAAACCGGAAAAAAGTTTTTTTTGGCGTTTTGTCCTGAACGCACCATTGAAGGAAAAGCGCTGCAAGAATCCCAGGAACTGCCCCAAATCATCGGCGGGTATGACTCAGAAAGCGCTCAAAAAGCCGTCGAACTTTTTTCAAAAATCACCACGGAAACCGTCGTGCTCTCGTCATTAGAATCCGCTGAAATGGTCAAACTACTCAACAATTCCTGGCGCGACACGACATTTGCATTTGCCAATGAAATATCGCATATCTGTGAAAAACAGTCCCTGGATGCGAATGAAATTATTCATGCGGCCAATTACAAATACTCTCGCTCAGCAATCCCGTCTCCGGGATTTAGTGCCTCAAAAGTTCCCCGTGGAGGATTCGTTGGTGGATTTTGTCTTCGAAAAGATCCTCACATCTTGATTGACGTTGGAAAAAAAAACGGGATTGAACTTGGATTAATTAAAACCGCTCGACAAATTAACGAAAATCTTCCTCGACATGTTGCAAAACGAATCGCAAGTGAACTCAACGATCCATCCAAAAAAATATTTTTGCTTGGATTTGCATTCAAAGGAGAACCTGAAACCGATGATATACGAGACTCCCCCACTATCGAACTTGTGCAAGCATTCCAAACAATGGGGTATCATAACCTATATGGACACGATTTCTTGGTTCCTTTCGAAAAAATAAAATCCCTCGGTGTTACTCCCACAGCGCTTTCGGAAGGATTCAAAAACGCATCCGCGGTTTGCTTTTGCACCAGCACCAAACGTTACCAACAAATTCCTTTGCAAGATTTGATTCCATTAATGACCCCCCGCGGCATATTTTTTGATACCTGGCGGCTCTTTGACAAAAACAATCCCGTATTTGGCAATAGTGAAAAAAAATACCAATCGGTCGGATTGTGATTTTTGGAGAATGCGAATGCACATTTGTTTGGTTGCCCCGTTTGCAGACCCCGAACTCGGCGCCTGTGTCCTTCGAATGAATGCCTACCAACGATTCTTAACTTCTCATGGCCACACCGTTACGGTACTCGCTCCAAAACGTCCCGGCATTGAATCCAACGAAAAAACCAGACGCTATTCCCATATTTCTGAACTGTTTTCGATTATCCGACGTGAAAAATTCGATTTGATATTGGGAACCTCGCCCCCCATGGTGCATTCCTTTGTGGCATTACTTGCGGCTAAATTATCTGCAAAACCCTTTGTATTGGATTTACGCGACCCTTGGACCTATGCGGCCCAACAATTAAAAGTCTACAAACCCTACGACCCCAAATTTCTTTTGTATCAATTCATCGAAAAAGTTTCGTATCACCTATCCGATCGAATCTTTGTCGTCACCCCGGTCATTCAATCGCATGTATTGTCGGATGCGAATGTTTCTCCCGAAAAAATTGCCTTAATTGAAAACGGTACTTCGGTTCAACTCTTTCAATTCGATCCCACACTTCGAGAAAAAATCCGAGAAAATCTCAAAATTCCAAAAAAAGCAGTTCTTGCGATTTATTCCGGATCCTTTGTCGATTGGGACGTGGATCAACTCATTGAATCCGTTTCTTTCCAACTCGCCGACCCGGATTTTTTTCTCTTATTTTTAATCCCGTTTACCCAAAAACAAGAACTCGAAGTCGAAAAATTACGAAAAATCTGCGCTGAAAAAAAAATATCCCCCCATGTTTTGTTTGTGAACGCCAGCAAAATTCCTTTCGAAGGCCTTTCCGGATACTTTTCGGCCGCCGACCTTGGATTTGTTACGGTTCCACACCAACTGGATTACTGCATTCCCGTCAAAACCTATGATTATACCGCCTGCGGTTTGACTCCCGTAGCCAAAGGCCCTTCTTTGGGAGCCCTGGCCACCCTTTTTTCCGAAAACAATCTCCCTTTTTACACCACCACATGGGAGGATTTCGCAGCCCAAGTAAAAACCGCTCGAAGACACGCGTTTGATTCGAAAAAACGCGATTTTTTTCGACAGCTAGCGATTCGGAGATTCGAGCGTGACTTGTTTAATGCCCGAGCCGAACAAATCTTTTTGAAACTCGTTCAAAAGAAGAAATGAATTATTTTTTTTTGTTCCAAATCACTCGTTTGGCTGAATTCCAGAAAAAAATAATGTCGTGTAACCGCGGCCAAAACTCAATTTTGTATTGATGACGCCTCACATCCCAATACAAATAAATTAGTTGCACGGTGCGCGTGATAACCATTAATCCTACAACCCCCTCCAAACCAAAGGATTGAATCGCCCAATAACCCGCTACCACCATGATCACTAATCCGATAAGGTTCGCCTGAACCAATACCTCGTTTCGCATAATCGCGCGGTAAAAAGTTCCCAATGGAATATCAAACGTTAATGCAAAGTAAATGGCAAACAACGGTACGAGTTCAATTGCGGGTAAAAATTCAGGAAAAAAAATTGTGACAAACAAAGGTCCAAAAACCAAAAAAGCAGCGGCAAATGCAAACGAAAGAATCACATAAAACTTCGTACTCATGGAAACGAATTTTTCCACTTGTTCTATATCCTGATTCTGCTCGGCTGCGGTGGGCAACAGCACGGTATTAAACGCATTCACGGGCATATCAATCAAATAGGTACTGATCTTTTGAATCAAATAATAAAAACCGAGTTTTACCGGAGAAATCAATAACCCCATAAAAAAAAGAAGCGTTTGTGCTGAAAAACGCTTCATGAAACCAAGCAAAAGCGAATAACCTGTGAACTTAAGCACTGGTTTCCAAACAATGTTTTTTTTGAGTAATCCCACATGACGAAAAAACCAATACCCAACAACGCTGGATACAAGTAACGAAATTGTTTTGGCATACACGGCTCCCATAACCCCTAATTGAAAATGAAACAAAAAAATTCCCAAGAACACGATATTAAACGTGTTTTCCAAAAAACTCATTTTGAGGATTTTTCCAAAGTGTTGACTTCCTGTCAAGGCATTAATCAACAAAAACTCCGTGATGTTAAAAAAAACAACCAATGAAAGTGCTTTGATAAGCTCAGGGCTTCCTTGGTTAACCAGGGAAAGAACAAACGAGGGAAAGAAAAAAATTACACCCGAAAAAAACAATCCCAGCACAAGACCCGTGGTCAATAAAACGTGCGCAAGGGAAAGATTTCGTTCCTTGGCAATGAAAACAATCAAACTTTCAGCAAATGCGTTGATTCCCAACAACAAAGTGCCGGTGGCCAAAAAATCAAGCAAAAAAGCATACACTCCATACTCAGCAGGACCCAAAAAATTCGCTAGCAACCAAACCGACAAAAAACCAATCGCTACGGTTAACAAACGGTCCCCGTACACCAACAAAGTTCGCTTAAAGTACGTGTGGATTGAAAAAGAATTCATTCGGAAACTCTTTTCGCCCTTTTTTCGTTACTGTTCATGGTAACCATAAAGTCGCCAATGGACAATACATCGAGCCGACCCATTAAAAACGATCGCACCGCATCATAAGGAGACCCCACAATCGGTTCTTCATGCATATTAAAACTTGTGTTCACACAACATGGAATGCCGGTATTGGAGTAAAACGCTTTCAGAATACGATAATACGTCGGATTATACGATTCCTTAATCAACTGCGGTCGTGCGGTTCCGTCCACATGGGTGACTGCCGCCGCTTTTTGTTTGGCAAACGGCGTGGTATCCAATGAAATCGTCATGAATCGCGCCGGATATCGGGCTTTTTCCAACCCGAAATAGAGCTCTTCGGCATGCTCTTCCAATGCAACAGGTGCAAACGGCATGAACTCTGTTCGGTTTAATCGATCATTTAGCCACTTATTGACTTGCGGATCCTGCGGGTCATACATGATTGTGCGGTTTCCGAGCGCCCTTGGACCATATTCCATTCGTCCATCAAAACGAGCAACTACTTTTCCATCCGCAATCATCTGACCTGTTTCTTTGGCAATGTTTGCCGGTTCATAATACTCGATTCCTTTATATTTTGAAATCTCGTGTTCAATCTCGGCTTTAGAATACCCCATTCCGAAATACACATCGGTTAATTCAAATGGTTTAAGACCTTCGGAAGACGCTTGGCATAAAAACGCAGCTCCGGCCGCAAGCCCCGCGTCCCCCATCGCAGGATGAATAAAAATACTGCTGACTTTGGGGATCTCCATGATACGCTGGTTAATCTTTACATTGGAAAAAACCCCTCCTGACAAGGCAAGGTCTGTGACGCCGGTTTTGTTAATCCAATATGAAATATATTTCACGATCAAGTCTTCGCATACTTTTTGAACCGCGGACGCAATCTGTTCGCGCGGAATATTTTTTCCGTCAAAATCCCGACGAATTTTCGGTAATAAATCGCGCGTGGAAAGCCACGGGTATGGCTTGACCGGTAATTTCTCAATGGCATTCAAACGGACTGCGCCCGAATTAAACGACGCGTATTGTTTCAAAATATCGTAGGCCGGGTTATTCCAATCGGCAAACGCAGCAAGACCCGTTATTTTTCCTTCGTGTCGCAAGGGCCGAAAACCCAAATATTCGGTAATCGCCGAATACAGCAAACCGATAGAATGATACTCGATCGTTTGATCCAACACTTTCAACCGTCCTTCGCTTCCAAGGCACGCTTGTCCCGATAACCCATCTCCTTTTCCATCAAAACAAACTGCCAACACGTCGCTCGACAAATTCGAGGTGTAATACGCCGATGCACAGTGCGCCATGTGATGTTCGCTCCAAAAAATCGGTTTGTCTTGCAATCCATGATCTTTAAGCAGTTGAAGAATGTTTTTTTTGCGCCGATTCTGATAATCAAATGGTGAAAAATAATATAACGGTCCCCAGTTTCCAAAATTATTCGCAAAGAAAAATGCCCAGTGAAGATTTTTTGATTTTGCGATATTTCCCCACACGCGAGCCGTAAGCGAAATCGGGTCTAGTAACGGGATCGCGATCATATCAATTTCGCTTGGATGCGTGTTGGTTAGACGAAATACTTCGTTGATACAAGCATGCGGAGGACCATCATACCGTCCATCGTGAAATTTAATTCGCGAAAGCCGCTCTTCTTCGACAGCCGCCAGAATTTTTCCATCCTCCAAAAGAACAGCCGTCGCATTATGACCGTCATACAATCCTAAAATCTTCATTCAAAAACCCTGTTCCCCTGATTTCGAAAAGGAATTCAATGAAAAATAGTGTCTTTTGGCTTAAAAAAGGATTATTGGTACAATCTCTAATTACTCGCTTAGGGTTTTTGGAGACCTCGACTTTCACTGAGTTATAACCTGTTCTCATCTGTTAAACAGAGGAGCGTTTTTTAAACCGATTGCCACTGATTTTTTCACACACACGTTTATTCAACTGGTGTGGTGTCTGATAATGCCCTCTGTTCGAGCCGATATTTGTCTGATCTCTCCTCCCAATCGGGCCCAAAGCCGTCGTCCACCGCTGGCGCTCATGATGTTGGCCTCATATCTTGAAGCCAAAGGAATCCAGGCCGATATCATTGACATTAAAACGAATTCATTTACTCCAGTGACCGAGCAAGAAGAAAAGAAAATTATTTCCGAAATCGTTAAAGAGCTTCGAAGAAAAAAACCATTAATTATCGGGCTCCCGGCATTTTGCACCGAAGTCAACGAAGTCACACAATTGGCTGCGCTGTTCAAAAAAAAATTCAAAGACGCCACGATTGTGGTCGGTGGCGTTCAACCCACCTTGTACCCGGATACGTTTCTCTATTCGGATTCTCCCTTTGACGTGGTAGTCATCGGAGAAGGCGAACAAACATTATTTGAACTGATTTCGCGACTCAAAAATAAGCAAAACATTGACGACATCACCGGAACCGCGTATTTTCACGAAGGGAAAATCGTGGTGAACCAACCCCGTCAACTCATTAAGGATCTGGACACCAATCCTTTCCCCGCTTATGATAAAGTCGACATGGAATATTACCTCAAACCATCCATTTACGGGATTCGATGGCTACTGTTTTCTTGCTTTTACATCTTTACCAGCCGAGGATGTCCTGCCTTATGCCGTTTTTGTGTGAATAAAAATCTCTGGAAATCCACCGGAAACCAAAAAATTGTTCGCTTTCGAAGCATCCAAAATGTCGTAGATGAAATCGAATACCTCGTGAAAAACTACCACATTGATGCGATTTACGTTTACGACGACAGCTTTGTTATCAACAGCCAACGCGTTAAAGATTTCTGCGTCGAATTAAAAAACCGGAAACTCAATCTGGTGTGGGGCTGCGAAGTACGCGTGGACAAAATCACCGACGAAATTGTCAAAACTATGAAAGACGCCGGCTGCATTCAAATCGATTTCGGAGTCGAATCCGGTTCCCCCAAATGCCTTGCGCGCGTCCAAAAAAACATTACAATTGAACAAATTGAAAATGCCTTCGCGATTTGCCGAAAATACGATATGCGCACCTTTGCCAATTTCCTGACAAACTTCCCTGATGAAACAGAAGAAGATGTCCAGCTAACACTCGATTTGGCCAAACGCATCAAAGCTACTGAATACAGTTTTGCGATCATGACCCCGTTTCCGGGAACCGATATTTTCCACGAACTAAACCTCAAACTCGAACCCAAAGATTACGACCTATTCAAGGACGCGATTTATTCCGAACAAGACCCTCGTTTTCGAATGGCCAAACACAACTTGGATTTACGAAACGTCGTTACCGAAGCCAATGTCAAATTCAATTCCCCGCTTCAATTTGCTTCTCCTGTTGTCATGCATGCTTGGAGTAAAAAATGGCTTTCAAGCAAACGAAAACTCCAATACCTTTTAGCATTAAAAGATTTCGGTGTCTTTGCACTGACTCATGTGATTCCGCGAATTTTGGCCAAAAATCTTTCGCCGTACCAAAAAAAGAAGAAACCCCTGGTTTCAAAAGTGATGCTCCAAAAATAAATTCAATTCGAACTCACTTTTTTTTGGAAAAACACTCATACAACGATTTCCATTCGACTATTTTTTTCTTCCACGCAAATTGTTCAGCAGTTTTTGCCGCTTGTTGAAAAATCATTGTCTGGTCCTTTGTTACTACGTCTTTCCACACCCGTGCACACGCCTTGGGATTTGAGTAATCAACCAGATACCCATTTTTTTCCGGCTCGACAAATACTTTGAAAGAATCAATCGAATTCAATATCACCACGCACCCGGCAGCCATGGCTTCGATCGCAGAAATTCCAAAGCCTTCATACGAAGACGCCGAAACAAACACCTTGGCGTTACAATATTCTTCCACCAATTCTTTCTCCGACGCCTTTCCGACAAAAACAACTTGTTTTGAAATTCCAAGGTGTTTGGCTTCCGCTTCCAGCTTTGATCGAATTCCTTCCCAATCCTCTCCAACGAGGCGAAGCTCAAAATCCACTCCGTTATTATGTAGTATTCCGGCGGTTTGGATCAATTGATCAATTCGTTTATTCTTGGATAATCTACCCACAAACAAAAAAATATTTTTTTGCGATTTTTTGGTGCATTGTTCAAACCGCTTCAATTCAACCCCGTTTTCAATCAATATTAGCCGTTTCGCTACGGGTTTAAACAACTCAAAATCGTTTTTGCTGCAAGCAACGACCCTGTCCACTCCCCGCAATGCAATTCGTTGCCAGCCACTAAAATATGCTTTTTTGATTAATCCAATCGCCTTGGTATGAAATATGCCGCCATGAGTAGATACAATAATTGGTTTTCGATGCAACGGTTTGGTCGCAATGATAAAATCAAGTAACGCCCCAACGCCATGCACGTGCAACACATCGGCTTCCCGAAGTTTTTGCAACGGAAGCAATGCGGGTTTGTAATATACCCAATTCCAAAACGGAACCCGCGTAATTCGAATCCCTTCCACGGTTTCATGCGCAGGCAATACAATCGACGAATGATGCGGATGATTCAAACACAATACTTCACACTCAAATCCTAAACCACGAGATTCCATGCACAAATCCCATACAAATTTTTCAATCCCTCCCGTACTAGGCCAAAAATGATTCGTAATATGAAGTATTTTCATTTCAAACACCCTGTTTTTGGATCAAACCCGCAATAATACCTATTGCAAACAAAAAAGCATTTACCGGAAGAATCCCAAAAGATATCAAACCCACTTTGATATTTTTCCGAAGCATAAAAAAGCTTGTTGGCCAGGAACAGACAATTGCTAATCCTAAGAGCACCAACGCTACTGTGGCAACGAGTCGGGCATCTCCCCCTGCTAACAACGCCACGGGAAGAATTAATCCGCTCACCAATGCGGCTAATATAAATGCGATTTGAAACTTAAGCCAAGGGTTCGTATATGAATCTCCTTTCATTTTCGTCGGATTCTTCGAATACATGCGAACCCTCCAAAAAGCCCGAAAAAACTTGGTTTTCCAATATTTTAACAAACTCGTGGGATGAAAATGGGCAACGACCGCGTTTTCACAAAACACCATCCGGTGTCCTTTGTCAAACAACCGAAAACTCAAGTCCGGATCTTCGCCTGAAGCCGCGCGAAACTTTTCATCAAACCCGCCTTCACGTAAAAATGTTTCTCTCCGATACGCGGCGGAATAACTTCCAATAAAATCAATCGAGGCTAACTGCTTCATGCCTTCATACCGCTCTTCAATCTCGAGTTGAACAAATTCCGCCATCAAATTCTTGATTGGGTTTTCATATCGCCCTTGGACACCCACGATTTTCGGATCGGAAAAAGGTTTTAGCATTTCGGACAGCCAGTTTTTTTTCGGAACACAATCCGCATCCAAAAAAACGACGATGTCGCCTAAGGCCACTTGTACACCCGTATTTCGAGCCACGGCGGGGCCTGCATTAGGTTGGGAAATAAGTTTTACCGACGAAAAATGAGTGACCACTGCGGCGGTAGAATCCGTGGAGCCATCATTAACCACAATAACTTCAAAATCGCTTTTTGGAAAATCCTGCTCCAGCAGCGCATGGAGCGTGTTTGAAATTGTTTTAGCTCCATTGTACACGGGAATAACAACGCTTGCCTTCACTTTTCCACCTTATTCTTTTCGCGCCAAAATAACCATTTCTTCTTGAAGAGAACGGGGTAAAAACCAATGCACTACTTTTCGAATCGGATAAAACCACTTTTTTTCTGTTCCCGGGCTGCTTTCCTCCGTGAACGGCAAACAAAAAAACTTCTCCACTTTCAACCCGTTTTTTTCCAGCAATTCTTTTAATTCTGGATACGAAAACAAACTCAAATGAATTTTGGTATGATAATTTTTGGTCAACCGATTAATCCAACTGTTTCGATTCGGCGTAGTCAAAATCATGATCCCGCCTTTTTTGAGGAGTCGACGCGTTTCTTTCACAAATCGATTCGGATGTTTCAAATGTTCAATTAATTCTCCAGCAACAATCGTATCAAATTGTTCGGACTCGAACGGAATTTTTTCCGCGCTCCCTTGCTTGTAATTCGGATTTTTTGGAACCTCTTCAATATCCACACCGAAAATTTGTGTTTTTGGAAAATTCTCCTTGATTCGCTCGTGCAAACTACACGCGACAAACCCGACGTCGAGAATTTTCCCCTTCGCATTCTGCAAGATAAAGGAAACACGATCCATTCAAACTCGCCACCAATATATTATACAGAATAGCCGATTCGGACTTTAAAAAGGCGTTTGGTACACGGATTTGCAAAATCAGTGCTTGACAAAACCAGCGGTCTTGGTCCGAGACGGATACCGCGCAGCCAATTTCTTTAACAGCCCATAAACGTCGATTCCCTGATGAATCAATTCTCGTTCGATTCCTTCCAATGCATCGAATACCTGATCGACGTCTTTGACCGTGCGCCCTTTGACGCTTGGAAATTTCTCGAAATGATAATCGCGGCGGTCTGAAAGCGGAACAATCGTATCATTTGCCACATGATTGTCGGCCAACAGTAATATCTTTGTTTTCCACGAAAGTTTTCGAGGATCCTCCGGGTTTTTTCCAGCAAACAAGTCAAACGCGTTTGTTCCAAGCACAACTTTTTTAGGCGCCGTCACCCGGGCTTGTTTTAAAACAACCGCTAATTCTTTTCGTTCCTGTGCTTTTTCCCATGCCAACGCTTTTCCCTTTAGGACGAGGGAATCATGAAGCATTCCGCTGACCAAAAATTCTCGGGGTTTAAGCGGAACCCCCTTTTTCTCCAACGCCCGCGCAAGCGAATAGGCCACACGAGCGACTTGGTTCTGATGAAACCGCAAGTTCTGAGTCTTTGTTTTTTCAGGCATTAACAGATCGCGTCGAATGGCCAATGTTTGTCGTAATCTTTTGATCAACCGAGTTGCCATTCAACCACCCAAAACGTTTTATGTATTTTAAATTATTTAAGCATTTTGACAAACGATTCAAGCAACCCGATGATCCGTTCGTTTCCCGTCGAAAAATCCGGTTTAAATGATTTTACGCTTTTAATCGCTTTGGCCAAGTCTTTTTCAGCCCACACCGCCACGATTTTATCCGCATCCGCCGCGGCTTTCACTAACTCCGTCTGGTGATCGTTGGTATGCTCGCCAAACCGCGCCAACCTCGGAATTGCGATACATTTTTTCCGGTGTTTTAATGCAAGTCCGATATTGCCTTCTCCGCCATGCGAGATGACAAGATCCGCGTTCGCGATTCGCTGTTCGAATTCGGCTAATTCCATGTATGCCACATGTGAAAAATGCTTTGGTCGATACGTGCTGGCGCCGGTTTGGGCGAACACGTCGCCTGCAAGCGTTTTGTCGGCGATCAAATCGTCGATTTTTTCAAGCAAGCGATTGAACTGTTGCGGATGCGTTCCAACTGAAACAAAAATCGATTGTTTGGCGGTCATTTGCATCATTTCAGAAAATACTGCCTCCGAATTTTCCTTTTGGATAATACTTCGCCAAGGCTTTCCACTGATAAATAAACAAATCCGCGATGGGATACACGAGCCGACCGCTGATGCCCGGTTTTAGGGGGCGGCAAAAGCTTTCGATAAACACCACTTTTTTTCCGTATAATTTGGCGATAAAACACATCGGAACCGACACGTCCGCACCGGTGGCAATAACGACATCGGGTTTTTCGCGGTGAAAAATCTCAAACGATTCCTTGATGCACGCCAAGGTCGAGATTGGGTTTCGCGCGGGACGCGTGGCAAACGCCACTTTTTCGGTCTTGGCAAGCGAATCCGAATCTTTTCGCGAAAACGTGAGAAAAAAATGGTCGAATTTGGAATAAAACGGCGCGAGTTGCAGCATTTCCTGCAAATGCCCTCCCGCGGAACACGCCAAACAAATTTTTTTTCGTTCCATTATTTTATCCTCAAATTCCACTTAGCCAAGGCGAGAAAAAATGAATCGAGTTCAGATAATAATATATCAGTACTGCCAATGCCACGACGATTTGCAAACCGATTAAAATCAAGACCACTTTTTTTTCCGAAAAACGCCCTTGTTTCATTATTAGATGCGTAAGTGAAATAGTCTCTTTTGGTGGCGACAATGTTCCATCTGTTTGGGGTTGACCAAAACTTTCTCCTTGGAATTTTTTTCGTGCTTTTAATATCAATTCAAAAAAATACAAAGCAAACAACAATAAACCCAGTTTCTCCATGTTTCCAAGAATGGAAGCTGTTGCAACACTTGCGCCGACCATTAATGTAGTGGCGTCTCCCGGAAACACTTTGGCCGGAAACCAATTAAAACGCAAAAATCCAAGCAATGCGCCTAGAATGGCGGCACTAATAATTGCGGCTTCCACTTGATTGGTTAAAACACTTAATATCAACATCGTGGCCGTCAAAACCGTTCCAAGACCGGCTTCAAGGCCATTCAAACCCGCTAACATGTTGCTTGCATTGGCAGCCCCCGTTACGCCCAGCGGGATCAAAACCAACGCGTATGCGATTCCAAAATCAACGGGCCCGATAAACGGAACCGAAATCACAGTTACCCCTGCTTTGACTGCCATCAACGGCAACGCCGCAAAAATCGGAAACAACGCGTGTTGATACTGGCGAATTCCTTTTTTCCACCCGATAATATCGTCAAAAATTCCGATGAAACCGATCAAAACAATCGTTGAAAAACCGGCCAAAAGTAATGTCAAATCAACCTGAAATTCAGACACGAATGAATGCCAAAAAATCGCAAGCATCGTGGCAGCCGCAAACCCAAAAAAAATCGCGGTTCCGCCCAACTCCGCAACACCGGGTTTTGAAAGCTTGTTCATGTCCGGAGCAATAAAACCCTGGGATTTCATGCGATCAATTATTTTCGGAGTCGCAAGATACGTAATGAGAAAAGCGAAAAAAGCGATAACCAAGTAACGCGCGACACTCAGAATTCCGATCCATTCGATCATTGGTCTTTCACTCGGTTCGCCACAGAATTATTCAGGAAAAATTTTCCTTTTTGATCTTAAAGACTTTGAATTCTTTTTCGGTCGCACCAGAAACATTGTTTGGATACACTTCCTCGAAAAGATTCGCCATTTCAGGCGCATGCAACCAAACCTTGGCAAACACCGTGGAATTCACCTTCGCGGACAACTTGATCAAGCGCCCGCTATCCGCCGATCGATACAGGAAAATCGGGTTGCGCTGGTCTTCAATCGTAGTGGGCTTGTCCGTCCAAGCGGTTGGAATTGTCTGAAACGTGTTTTTCGGAATCCGGTTTCCGGCACAGTTCACCCATTCGACCCCGCTTTCCGTCGTTGTCCCACACGGAGCGGTGAAACTCTGAACATTATCGAACCGGGCGTCTCCTTGCGGAGGAACCGGATTTTCCAGGTAATACGCGTAAAGAATCATGGAATTGCGTTTGGCAAACAAATCCGATCCGAGCAACAAATAATCCGAATCGTATTTTTTAAGCAAACCAAGGGCTTCGTTCAAATCACTCGTGGTCGAAAAGACTCCGACGGCCGAATTGGCTTTTTGATCGAAGTTACGGTTATCCGTGATCACTTTCCGTTCTCCTACGAACGAAATCCAGTGTCCTTCATCCCACCAATTAAACATCTTGGCGTCTTTCGGCGTGTTCTTGCTTAACCACAGCAATCCTTCTTTCCAACCCGTGTTTTCCTCGATGTTAGGCGTGTTTTGCTGGGTAAACAACGTCGCGGATGATACTCCAACCAACACCAAAAACAGCAAGGCAACGCCGATCACCTGCCGTTCGGTCTTATCCCGACGATTGAAAAACAATAACGTATGATAAAACACGTATCCCGCCGCGATCGCGATCGGAACCCCGAAATTAAAACTATAATGCAACCGGTCCCACGCCATGTAAAAACTCAGCAATACGTACGCGAATAAAATCATGGCGCCAGGATCAATGGATTTGCGTTTGAATTCCACCAACGGAATCAAAATCAACATCAAAATCGGAAGAATAATCAACGCGTTAAACTTGTGGGCAAAATACAAATACCCCGGGCTTTCTTCCCCGACACTTGACGCAGCCACTCCGCCTTGGGTCTTCGGTAACTGGGTCAAAATCACGGTTCCGACCAGAATCAAAACCAACAAAACGACTTTTCCGATCTGCAGCACGCGGGAAAACGATTCGTCGGTTTCCGTCGCTTTTTCTTTTCCTTTTTTCCGGATCGAAAAAAACAACAGGATCGCCACACCGATCAAAAGCACGAGAATAATCAACGGAACAATCAGATTGCCAAAAGATCCGCCCAAAACCTTCCCAACGGAATGCGACACGAGATAATTCACATCGTTCAACCAGTCCGCGTTCTGGCCCACGAGCGTCGCAAGATAAAAAATAACGAATGCACCGATGACTCCGCCCACAAACACGCCTGCTGAACGAAACCCTTTCTTGGCCGCGACTTCCAAACCGAAAAAAATCAAAAAGAACCCCAGCAAAAGCGGAACGATCTGGAAAATTCCATAGGTATAACTCAAAATTCCGAACACGACGCCCGCCGCCGCTATGTTCAAAGCAAAACCACGCGTGTCATCCAGACGCTTGGCCGCGCGAACCAAAAACAATATTCCCAGCACCAATACGACATGTCCCAACGTACCCGCTTCGTAAAACCCCGCCATGGTCCGGTAAATAAAAGACGCGGACACCGCCCCGAAAAACGCCATGACATAACCGGTTTTGCGGTCATACGCTTCTTTACCGATAAAATACAATACCAAACACGTCAACGCCCCGTAAAACGCGGGCAAAAACTTGACCACCTGAATCAAAAACTCTTTGTTATACGCCAAAGAACCCGTGAACAGCAAGGCCGCGACCGAATAAAACGCGGCTCCGACATACCAGAACAGTATGGTCACCATCGGAATCGGGGAACCATTCGGCAAATGGGTGTATGCCAACGGATCAACTGTCGGCGGGACACCGTTTTGAATAATTTCCGCCGTCATTCGCGTATGCCAATACGTGTCGAATTCGAACATCAAATCGTACTTGAACAAATACGCCCGAATTCCAAACGCCAGCAAAAAAATAAAACCCAAAATCGCGACGTGACGCCAATCAATTTTTTTCAAGAAATCCTGAATATCCATGGGATCAACCGCGGTGGAATCTACATATACTACAAATTAGAGCATTTTTTAAGCCATTGGTACGGTGAAGGCCCGCGGCCAAAAACAACCCTTTATATCATTTGAATTTTTTTATTCTTCATGCGGATTTTCGTCGCGTTTGTCTTCCACTGTTAGCTCCGACCACACTTTTTCCGCGATCGATTCAAAAGCGATTCTGAGTTTCGGATCAATCGCGGTCACGGGACGATTTTCTTCCAAGGCCTGCTGAACCGCTTTTTCCAGTTCGATCGCACCCAAAAACGGAGCACCGACTTCGGCGGCCAAATCCTCTACTTTTTCGCGTCCAAACATGTCCGAGCGCATGTTTTCGACAAAACCCGTCACGGGCTTGTTCATTTCTTTGGCCATCAAAAAAGCTTTTTTCGCGTCCAACACCGCGCTTGGCGCGTTCGTGGAAACAATCACAAATCCCGCCAAGTCCACCGACTGCATCAAGGTCAACGCCGCATCCGAAGTGCCAGGCGGCAAATCAATGATAAGGACATCCAGTTCACTCCATTCGACTTTGGACAAAAAATCCGAAACCGCTTTTCCGATCATGGGTCCGCGCCAAATCCGAGGCTGTTCCGGGTCTTCCGAAAGACCCGCCATGGAAACCACCTGGATTCCATCGATTGGAACCGGTAAAATTTTTCCTTCGTCGGACGCCTCCAATTGATCCGAAATCCCCAGCGCCACGAACACGTTCGGACAATCAATATCGGCATCAAGCAAACCGACTTTTTTTCCTTTGCGCGCCAAGGTCCAGGCAAGATTAATCGCGACAAACGTTTTTCCAACGCCGCCTTTTCCGCTTCCCACCGCGATCACTTTTTTGACCATGGAAAGATTATCCGAAATTCTTTTTTTCTGTTCGTCCAGGCGAGACGCAAACGGATTCGCCGCGGGTACTGTGTCGGTCATGAAAAAATCCTACCACTGCTCGAAATGAATGTGATCGGAAGGAAAACCGGTTTCCTTCAACAGATTCACGATATCCGTAACCGCCGCAGGCGTGCCGCAAATGTAAAAATGAATGTTTTGTTTCGGATCCCATTTTTGCTGCCGCAACAAATCCTGCACATACCCTTGTTTTTGATTGAGCTTTGCGGGTTCCCGCGAACAAATGATTTCAAACGAAAAATTCGGATTTTTTTTTGCGAACTCGAAAAGCTCTTTTTCGTAGAGGAATTTCGCGTTGTTCTTGAAACCAAAAAACAACTTGAGTTTTCTTTTTTCGCCGGATTCCAACAAACCCGAAATCATGGCCATCAATGGCGCGATGCCGGTCCCGGTCGCGATGAAAACGGCTTCGTCGAAATTTTCGCGCACGCCAAAAACCCCGAATGGTCCGCGCACCTTGATCGTGTCACCCACTTGGCGCTTGTTCCCGACAAAATACGTAATCCCGTCCGGCGAACCGATGGAAAGTACGAGCTCCAGAAAACCTTTTTTCTGAGGCGAGGACGCGATACTCATGCTGCCCCATTTCAATTGGGTTGGATTATTCTTGTTTTTCACGGCATCGTGACCGATCATCACGAACTGGCCCGCTTTGAATTCGAACTCTTTCGGGGTCTCCAAAGTTACGATCCGATCCGACAAGACACTTTCTTCACGATAATCCACTGCTTTGAGAATTTTTGATTCAAACTCCATGCTTTCACCTACTTGTCTTTACCCAACGTCTTTTGTCCTTTGTTCCAGTTCACGGGACACAGTTCGCCGGTCTGAAACGCGTCCAATACCCGTAATGTTTCGTCCACATTGCGTCCAACCGAAAGGTTGTTGACCGTTGCCGACTGAAGCACGCCATCCGGATCAATAATAAAAGTCGCGCGCAACGCAAGCCCGTCTTTGTTCACGATTCCAAACATGCTTGCGACCGCTTTGGTCATGTCTCCGATCAAGGGAAAATCAATCACTCCAAGATCGCGTTCCACCCAGGCCTTGTGCGAATGAACCGAGTCCACGGAACAACCGATCACTTGGGCGTTTTTCTTCTCAAACTCGATATTTTTTTCCCGGAACGCTTTGATTTCCGTCGGGCACACGAACGTAAAATCCTCAGGCCAAAAAAACAACACAATCCACTTTCCACGATAATCCGACGCTTTGATTTGTTTGAACTCTCCTTTCACATACGCCTTGCCGAAAAACTCCGGGGCTTTTTCGCCGACCCGCGCCGATAACGATTGAACCATTTCCACGCTCATTCCTCCGATTTGCATCTAACAGAATAACGATAAAGAGCAAAACTCTTTAATAAACAGATTATACGGCCTTCAGGCTTATCTGGCCCATCGAATGGTCTTACCGCAAAAAACTCGGAGTCGAAATCGCGTTGCCCAAACAAAAATAGAAACGGATGTCTTGAAAGCAAAAAAATGTTAGCAGCGTTCGGCCCGTTGCACGTAGAAACGCACTACGAAACCATTCCCACAAGGTCTTAACTTCCGAGTTCGAAAAGGGATCGGGTGTTTCCCCTTGGGTATGGCCGCTAACAATCAATCTTTCCCAGCCAACTCTTTAAAAGGCTTACTTCTTGCCTTTTTTAGCCGGTTTTTCCTCAGATTCTTCTTCCTTGAGGTCTTCTTCCTCATATTCGTCGGGTTTGACGTTTTTGTTGACTTCGCTGACGAGTTCGTTTGCTTTCTTTAATCCTTTTCGAAGCAAGTCTTCGCGTTTTGCTCCGGCACAAATCACTTTGCCGTTTTTAAACAACAGCAACGTGAGCTTTGGATCCGCCAAGCGCAAAATCGCGCCCGGAAACTGTTCCGGTTCGTATTCAACGTTATCCAGACCCAACGCGGTTTTGAACAAATCCAATGACCGGTTCAAATTGGCGGTGGCCACGAGATTAACGACTTCATAATCCACGTTTCGTGGAACGCGAACCGACGGCTGAATCTCGTGAATAATCTTGGAAGCTTTCTTGATCGCCTGCACGATCTGTTCTTCGCTTGAGGCTCCTGAAATAATGAGCTTTCCGTTCTTGAACAACAGCAAGGATACTTTTGGTTCTTTCAATTTCAAAATGGCGCCTGGAAACTGTTCGGGTTCATACTCAATGTCCGGAACCGAAACAGCCAATCCATACAAATCCAATGTAGCGTTGAGTGTCGCACTGGCCACCATATTCACAATGGTATACTTCACGAAAACCTCTCCTGACCATTGGGTCTGTTTATAAATGCTTTAAAAACCTTTAAAAAGGTATTTAAATAGCCCAAAACCTTCCATTATCCATTTATGTCGGTTTTTTTTCTTTTAAACAAAAAAACGGGAAAATTTTTTGTTGTTTTGCAACCGCTTAACCGCGTTTAGGTTATTGTTCGACGCGTTTTCGAATCGGTTCTTTTCGTTCTGGAGTCGGTTTAACCGCGCCTCCTGCCTTTTAAAACTTTGCATCAGTATACTATTATTGTCGAACAAATTCGTTAGCGAAAGCTTTAGGTGATGATATTTGACAAACAAAAAAGCAAAGGGAATTCGAAAAAAAACCCGAAACAAGTTTAAACGCGGCGCCAATACGCCCCGGCTTACGGTTCGTGACCAGTTACGCGAAATCCCCGTCGGCACCACGGTCCACATTTCGATCGATTCTTCGGTTCACGCGTCCTTGCCGCACCAGCGATACCAAGGACTCACCGGAAAAGTCATCGGAAAACGCGGAAAAGCCATGGTGGTTTCCGTTAACCTCGGAAACGCTTCGCGCCAATTAACGGTTAACTCGGCTCACTTGAAAGAAAAAAAAGAACCAAAGAAGGCGGCCTAAATGCTTGTTGAAAAAATCGTTTCAAAAAAACCGATTCCTTTGGCAGAAGTCAAGGAAATCATCAAAGAACGGCTCAAAGACAAAGACGCCGAACCCACGTACGAACAAGACATGACCATCAAGTACGTGAACCAATACGCGCGCATCACGCGCTCCAAAGCCGACAAACTCCACAAAGAACTGATGGGGATCGAAGGCATGGACGACACATTGGCGGTCAAAATCATCGATATCCTGCCCGTCAAAACCCAAACACTTGAAGTATTGATCCAGAAAAAATACCCGCTTACCGACGCGCAAAAAACACAAATCCTGGATTTATGCAAACAACACGTAGAATAAAGGTTTTCCAATTGCAAAACACCCAAAAACACGCTAGAAGGAATGAAAAATGCCAAACGAAGAATACGCAATCGTACTCGACTACTTGCCACGCGGCAAATCCTCTAGCTTTAAGACTGAACAACTAGCGCAGCTGTTGGGAACCGAATTTTTTTCTCTTTTGGAAGTCGTTCCGAAAAAAGAACTCAAAATCGGAAGCAAAGTCTACATCGGACCCGAAGTCCGCGACGAAATCGCGCTCATCAAACGCCGCATTCCCTACAAGGAACTCACGCCGACGGCCGCCGGAGAACTGGGGCAAAACGTCGAAAAAATCGTGATGGAAAACGAAAAAAAATTCGTTGACTTTTACAACCACTCGATTCCGATCACGATTCGCCGGCACCAACTGGAATTATTGCCCGGCGTTGGACCCAAACACGTCAAGACATTGCTCGACGAGCGGCAGCGAAAACCCTTCGAATCATTCAAGGAATTATCCGACCGCGTGCCAGCGTTACCCAACCCGAGCCGCGCGATCGTCAAACGCGTCATGCAAGAACTCGAATTCGACGACGAAAAACACTACGTGTTCTGCCGCCCGCCACCCAAAGAAAAACCCCGTTTTGAACGCTCGTTCGAACGCGGACCCGGCCGCGAGCGGCAATAATTTTTTTCTTGCGTTTTTTTTAACGCCCACAAAGACCGCCACCAACGGTTGCATCAAAGACAAATGCAACAACGCGGGAAAAAAACGATTCAACATCGAACACTTCCTGGATTTTGTTCAATAAACTTGCCCTGCGAAAGAATCGGATACAAGAATACGTTTTTGGGGACAAAACCGCTCCCGAAACGAATTTAAAGCACAACAGCGTTGTGTAATTGGATTCAAATGCCACGCGAAATCGGAATGCTCATGCTCGGAGTCGCCATCGGAACATTGATTCCAAAACTACCCGCGCCAATCGATTTGTTGCAACCGTATTTTTGGCTGGTTTTTTTCGTCGTTGGCCTTATTTTGCTCATCAAAGAATAATCAATCCTTTTTTTCCGAAACAAAACCTATTTTAATACCAAAAACTCCTAATTGTGTAATAAACTCGGAGGAAAAAATCCATGCTTGACATTATTCTATGGATCATTCTCATCGTAGTGGTTGTCCTCATCCTGGCCGCAATCTTAATGTTTAACGGCCTGGTCTTGCTTCGAAACCGCGTGGACAATGCCTGGGCTCAAATCGACGTCCAACTCAAAAAACGATACGATTTGGTGCCGAATTTGGTTGAAACCGTCAAAGGTTACGCCAAACAGGAAAAAACCGTTTTCGAAGAAGTGACCAAGGCGCGTGCCGCCATCATGAAAGCCAACAACGTCCAGGAAACCGCCGAAGCCAACAACATGCTCACCGGAGCCTTGAAATCGCTGTTTGCCGTTGCCGAAGCATATCCGCAACTCCAATCCAGCCAAAATTTCATGATGCTCCAAGAAGAGCTATCCGGAATTGAAGGAAAAATCGCGTTCTCCCGCCAGTTCTACAACGACTCGGTTCTGACGTACGACACGGCCATCCAACAGTTTCCAGGAAGCATCGTTGCCGGCATCTTCGGATTCAAGGAAAAACCCTACTTCGAGATCGAAGAAAAAAGCAGGGAAGCCGTCAAGGTTTCTTTCTAAACCCAATTCGGCCCGCAAGGGCCTTTTTTATTTTTATTTTCATTAATTAATTACGGGGATTACCATGGGAATGTATGAACAAATTTCATCGAACAAACTCCGATCCATCCTCATCGTCTTCGGATTCGTTATTTTCTTGTTGATTCTTTCCTGGCTCTTTGCCGAAATCACCGGGTGGGGCATCTTCGGACTCGTAATCGCCGCTTTTATCGTCATCCTCCTTTCCGTCGGATCCTATTACTGGAGCGATTCCATCGTATTGAAAATATCCAGTGCGCGACCCGCAACCCAAAAAGAATTTCCGCATTTTTACAACGTGTCCGAAGGACTCGCGATCGCCGCCGGCATTCCGATGCCCAAACTCTACGTGATCAATGACACCGCCCTAAACGCGTTTGCCACGGGACGCGATCCGAAGCACGCCGTCATCTGCGCGACCACCGGACTATTGTCCGCGATGAACCGAAGCGAACTCGAAGGCGTCGTCGCCCACGAAATGAGCCACATCAAGAATTACGACATCCGGTTCATGACGCTGGTCACGGTCATGGTTGGCATCACTGCGCTGTTATCCGATTTTTTGCTTCGCTCGTTTTTTTGGGGCAGTGGTAACCGCGAACGCGGAAAAATGGACATCGTTTTGCTTGTTGTCGGAATCATCTTCGCGATTCTTTCCCCACTGATCGCGACGCTGATCCAACTTGCGGTTTCGCGCCAGCGCGAATACCTCGCCGACGCAAGTTCGGTCGAACTCACGCGGTATCCCGACGGATTGATTAGTGCGCTTCGAAAACTCGACAAGGACACCGAACCCCTCGAAGCCGCCAACAAAGCCACCGCACACTTGTACATTTCCAATCCTTTGAAAGGACAAAAAATGTGGTTCAAAGGCTTGTTCGCCACGCACCCGCCCATTGAGAGCCGCATTGCCGCGCTGCAAAAAATGTAACCTGTTTGGTTGTTCCATTTCTTTTTTAAACCTCCGAATCTTATTCTTTCCGAGCTCCATGAATCTTTTAGGCGAACTCCAAGGATTAATGGTCAAATACCATTTCAAACCCGACAAACGGTTATCCCAAAACTTTTGCATCAGCGACGAACTGCTCGAGAAACTTGTTTCGGCGGCCAAACTCAAATCCACCGAAACCGTTCTTGAAATCGGCTGCGGAACCGGTTTTTTGACCAAAAAACTACAGGAAAAAACCCGTGTGATCGCGATCGAAAAAGACGACCGATTATTCGATTTGCTTCGAACCGAACTCGCACCCAAAAACCTCGCGCTTCGCCACGAAGATTTTTTGGACAGTCAATTCAAACCCGGCGAATTCAGCAAAATCGTTTCGCTTCCACCATACTCTATCTCGTCCGAAGTCATCTACAAAATCCTTGAAATCGGTTTTTCGGAAGCCTATTTGGTGTTCCAAAAAGAATTCGCCGAAAAATTACTCGCCGAACCCGGTTTTGAAGACTACACCACGATTTCCGTGATTACCCAGTATTTTTGCGAACCCGAGATTCTTTTCATGGTGGAATCCAACGCGTTTTTCCCGCAACCCCAGGGTTTTTCGGCGTGCGTAAAACTCAAATCCAAAAAAAGATTCGGGGACGTATCCGACGAAAAAAAATTCATCCGTTTCATCAAGGATGTTTTTCGCTACAAAAACAAAACGCTTTCCAACGCGCTTCAATTATGCGTGCCGCTACTCCAAAAAGAACTGGGGATCGACAAAGAAACCCTGAAGAAAAAAATTTCAGGACTGAAATTCAAAGACCAAAAAGTATACTTGCTCGAAGTCGAAGAATTCGTGGAACTGTTCTTGCATTTAAGCAAATCCTGAATCTTTTTACATGATTTCCTGCAGAATCAATTGCTGCGGTTCCAAACCGCTTGACTCCAACGCGTATTTTTTGGCCAAATCCAGTTTTTGCTTGTTGTTCGAATAAATTTCCATCAATCCCTGGCCTTTGACAACCGTGTTTCCTTTTTCAACTAACAGCAAGACGCCGGCTTGGGCGTCTCCCGGGGCTCCGGCGATGCGTGCGACTTCCACCAACCGCTTCACGTTCATGTTCGCGATGACGCCGTCGCCTTGCGCGATCACGGTTGCTTTGAGTTTTGCCATCGGAACTTTTTCCGACGAAAACACTTTTCCGTTTTGGGCTTTCAGAATCTCAAGCATTTTTTTATGGGCTTTTCGGCTCTGCAAAATGTTTTTGGCCATGATTTTTCCTTTTTTCTTCGGGGCCTTGCCGCACAACTCTAACAACAATCCCGCGAGTTCGCACGCTTTTTCCCCCAAGTTGTCAAACCGTTTTCCTTCAAGTGTTTCCAATGCATATTTGGCTTCGAGCGCCGGGCCAAACGCGCGGCCCAACGGTTCCGTTCCGTCGGTTAACGCGACTTCGACTTTCATTCCGAGTCTTTTTCCGACTTCAACGAATCGTTTGGCCATGGCTTCGGCTTTTTCGCGGTTATCCACTTTCATGTCGGGCCCTACCGGAATATCAATGATCAAATATTTCGCGCCTACCGCGAATTTCTTGGCCATCACGGACGCAATGACTTGTCCTTCCGGATCCAGCGACAACGGATGCTCGATTTTGATGATTTTGTCGTCGCCTGGAGCCAGTTCCACGCCGCCGCCCCAGCAAATAACACCACCGATTTTTTCGGTGATCTGTTTGATTTGTGCGACCGACAATTCCACGTCGGCAAGTACTTCCATGGCGTCCGCGGTTCCGGCAGCGCTCGTAATGCTTCGCGACGCGGTTTTAGGGATGTACACGCCCGCCGAAGCCATGATCGGCACCAGCACCAGGGTGACACGGCCATTGATTCCTCCGATCGAATGCTTGTCAACCACAGGGGTTTTGCTCAATTGCAATCGTTCCCCGCCATTCGCCAATGCTTTGGTCATGGCCACGATTTCGGGCAAAGTGTTTCCGTGAATATACACTGCCGCCATGAACGCGCTGGCTTCGATTTCGCTCACGCGGTTTTGCGCGATGTCGTTCACGATCGCGGTAATCTCAACGGGAGTCAATTCGAGCCCGCGCAATTTTTTCTTGATGAAGCGAACGCTTTCCGGCTGAAGCGACGGCGAAACCATGAGTTCGTCGTCTTCTTTTAATCCCAGGATTTTTTGCACGTCCTTGAAAATTCCGATCTGATCGATTTTCACCATGGACTTGGTCGTGTCAATCACGGTCACGACGCGTTTTTTCGTTCGCGGACACACCAATTCGATCCGCTCGAGCGGAAAAACACCCAGTTCGCGCGCGTCTTTTTCGTGAAGAATCGAAATCAATGCTTTGGATTCAATATCAAAAATCTTGACGCCCATTTTCTGCGAATATTCCGTCGCGGTCTTGTTCATGTCATCATTCGGTTCTTCCATTCAAAACACCCGTTTCATTTTTTTCCGGCTTTTTTCGGCAAAGCCGCTTGATTCATTCCTTCCAAAAACTCTTTTTTATGATTGATCAAATCCATTTCCGCGATCATTTTTTCGGCAAATCCCGAAGGCGCCAGCAAGCCTTTTTCGCAAATGATTCCCGCGATCAATTCGGCTTCGGTGACGTCGAACGCCGGGTTTTTGATTTTTACTCGCGCCGGTTTTTTCGGCCACACTTCGGACGTGCTTCGCTCTTCGATCGGTTCGGGCCAGCCGAAAAAATTCAGCGGATCAAACGAATACGTCGAAGTCGCGACATAGTGGGGAGTTCCGAAGCGTTTTGCCGCAAGCGAAATCAATGCGGTTCCCACTTTGTTGACCACGTTTCCGTTGGCCAGCACCGCGTCCGCGCCCGTTAGGAAAAAATCGCTTTCTTTTAACACCGAAAAACTGCCGCTGTCCACGATCTGAACCACGTTCAAACCCGCTTTCGAAAGATTCGTCGCGGTAATGCGTCCCTGAAACAAAGGCCGCGTCTCGGTGCAATACACCGTATCAATGTTTTTTTTGGCTTTGATCAAAATCGCTTCCACGGTATGCGAATGGCAATGCGTCAACACCGTGCTGTTTTTCGGAAACAAGCGCGCTCCGATTTCCCGGATCGCCTTGAGGTTTTCCTCGCGTTTTTTTTCGTACTCGCGGCATTTTTTGACCAGCTGTTCTTTTGCTTCGGAAACATTCGAAAACCCGAAAGCGCCGTCGAGCAACACGCGAACCACGGTTCGCAACCCCGGTTCTGTCGGACGGCTTTTCACCAGTTCAAACGCGGTTTTTTCGATTTCTTCGCGAAACGCGGTCATGGTTTTGGCTTTCGATTGCCGGCTCGTGGATAACAACGCATTCACTGCGGCGTGCCGCACTTGGCTTGCGCCCTGAATTCGGACGGCGCGAATATCGCGAATAATTCCGGCGGTCTTTGGGTTCATGTAAACGGCCTTTTCTTGGGTTTTTTAGGGGTCTTTGGGGTTTTGCGGACAAGTTTTTTAAATTGAATTTGCCGCAGTATATGCTAGTATGTTGGGATTAATTGCTAATTTAAATAAGAAAGAGTTTGAAATTAATAAAACTATTGAAACCATTTGAGGTGTCTTTGTGAGAGATGTTGTACTTAACGCCGTTAAACGCGCCAAAACCCTGCCAGCAACGGGTCCGAAAAAAGCCCAGTTAAACGACGAAGAACTGGTCAAACTGCTGGAAGCAAGCCAGGCTCGGATCAAAGTCGTTGGCGTTGGCGGCGGCGGATGCAACACGGTTGAACGCATGAGCGAAGTCGGAATCCACGGCGCGCAAACCATTGCGGTTAACACCGATGCCCAAGACCTTCTTTCCTGTACTGCGGACAAAAAAATGCTGATTGGTCAACAACTCACCCGTGGACTCGGATCCGGATCCAATCCGGCGGTCGGAGAACGCGCGGCGCAAGAATCCGAAATCGAATTGCTTGACGAACTGGAAAACTGCGATCTGGTTTTTATCACGTGCGGAATGGGCGGAGGAACCGGAACCGGAGCCGCGCCATACATCGCGCAAATGGCCAAAGAAGAACTCAACGCTTTGACCGTTGCCGTCGTCACAATCCCGTTTACCGTCGAAGGAAAAAAAAGAATGGAAAACGCGATGGACGGACTCGAAAAAATGCGTAAATGGGCCGATACCATCATCGTGATCCCAAACGACAAAGTACTTGAAATCGCGCCGGACTTGCCGTTAAACGCGGCGTTTAAAGTCGCGGACGAAGTGCTTACGAACGCTGTCAAAGGAATCACCGAAATGGTTACCAAACCCGGATTGATCAACCTGGACTTTGCCGACTTGCGAACGATTCTTGAAAAAGGCGGAGCCGCCATGATCGGACTAGGCGAAAGCCATAACGAACAAGCCTCCGAAGCGCGCGCGTTGGAAGCCGTCGAAAACGCGTTAACCTCGCCTTTGCTTGACATCGATATTTCCGAAGCCAGCCGCTCGCTCATCAACGTGGTCGGCGGAACCGACATGACGTTACGCGAAGCCGAAATGATCGTTGAAACCGTTTCATCCAAAATTCATCCAAACGCCCACATTATCTGGGGAGCCATGATCGACGACAAATTGGACAAGAAAAAAATCCAGGCCATGGTCGTAATCGCCGGCGGACGATTCCCGTACTTGGACGGAAACAAAGAATTATTGTCAAACCGCGGCGAAAGCGAAGTCGATTTAGGAATCGACTTTTCAGGTTAAAGGAGAATCACAAATGAATATTGGCGAATCCATTCAAGATTTCATCGAGTCCACCAAAAGAATACTCACGGTCAGCAAAAAACCCACGGCCACCGAATACAACGAAATGGCGAAGGTCACCGGCGTCGGCATCGTATTGATCGGAGTCATCGGGTTCATTGTCTTAATGGTTTTTGCATTGCTTAAAATCGGTGCATAAACCCCAAAAGAACCGGTTTTAACCCCAAAATCCGAAAAACGGGCCTAACAGTGGTTTTTTAAAGTTTTTTTCAGCCAATAAATAATATTCTCTTTTTTAGTACACGCATTCCTAATCAGAGAATATTGATACGTAGGTGAACCCATTGATTTACATGCTTCGAACCACGGTAGGACAAGAAGCCCTTGTCGTGGATATTTTGGCGAGAAAAGTCGAACGCGAACAACTCGGCGTCTATTCTTTAGCCGTCGTTCCAACCTGGAAAGGATACGTGCTCATTGAAGCCGACAACGAACTCACGGTTCGCCGCGCCATTTCGAACATTTCGCAGGTCAAAGGAAAAGGAATCGTCGGCGGAGAAGTCAAATTAGACGAACTCACGACCGTCCTTGAAGCAAAATCACTCATGAAAAGCTTTAACGAAGGCGACAAAGTCGAAATCGTCTCCGGCGCATTCAAAGGCGAACGCGCAAGAGTGCTTCGCGTAAACCCGACCAAAGAAGAAGTCACGGTCGAACTGCTTGAAGCCGCCGTCAAAATCCCGCTCACGCTCAAAGCGGAAAACATCCGCGTACTAAAAGAATAATTTTTGAAAAGGAGAAATTCACATGGCCGAAATAAAAGTAATGGTTGATGCCGGAAAAGCAACTCCCGCCGCACCGCTTGGACCCGCATTGGGACCCCTTGGCGTCAACATCGTTTCCGTCGTTGAAAAAATCAACGCGCAAACCAAAAGCTTCGCCGGCATGAAAGTGCCCGTTAAAATCATCGTCGATTCCAAGAAAAACGTGGAAATCGAAGTCGGTTCACCGCCCACCAGCGCGATCATCAAAAAAGAACTCGGGATAGAAACCGCGGCCGCGAACCCAAAAACGGAAAACAAAGGCGACCTAAAAATGGAGCAAGTCAAAAAAATCGCGGAAATGAAAATCGACAAAATGAATTCGTACCTGCTTCCCAAAGCGATGAAAGAAGTCATGGGAACCTGCGACTCCATGGGCGTTTACGTCGAAGGCAAACGCGCCAAAGACACCCTCAAAGACGTGGAAGCCGGAAAATTTCCCGCGTTTTTTCCGAAAAAATAATTCCTGTTTCTTTTTATTTTTCAATTTTGACCAAACCGAAGCGTCCAAAACACGGTGACCATTCCGGGTAACGGGATTTTTTGCTGGTTCGACACCACGAACCCCGCGTGTTCCCAAAAATTCCGCGTGATTCCTTCCTGCATCGCGTTTTGAAAACCCGCGATAAAAATCACTTTTGATTCCGGTGACGGTTTTAATACCCGTTTTATTTCAGAACCCATTTGCGGGTACTCGTCAAATCCCATGACCGGAAAATTCTCGATTATCACCAAATCCTGCGACGCTTTCTTGACCGGCAAGCGGTTTGACCATCCCGTGACGGGAAAAACGTTTTTTTTCTCCATGCAAGATTTTTTTTTATTGCTTGTTCCGTTTACCTTCACTTTGCGGCGGAACGGATTTTTCGAATGCTCCTTTGCATGGTTTGTCGGATTCTTCCGACTGGTTTTTTGCCACGGATTTTACGCATGCCGTTTGCCACGTAATCCCGCACTTTTCTAAATGCAGTTTCTACTGGAACCCAATCGTTTTCGGGTAATTTTTGATGACTGAGCTGCTGTCTTCGGTGTTGCGTGGGATTGTCAGTTTTTATCAAAAAACCAGGAAATTTTTTTGCACAATAAGAAAGCAGTTGATAGTCAATAGCGCTTGCCAGTCCAAATTCTTCTAATGCATTGGACTGTTTGCCAAAGATTTGCCCGATGTGATGCACATACAGGTAGGGGTAATAGTAGTCAATCAGGATTTTTTTTGACTGTGACTCGATGTTCACATCAATATTCCCCAAAACGGTTTCTTCCGGCAACGGGTTTTTTTCCAGAAACTGCCTCAACGCGGGATTGGTTACAAAAAATACTCCTTCTTTATTATCTCCTTTTTTGAATCGAGAAACTGTAGCCCTATAATAAATAGTTTTTGTCTGCGGAATTGTTTTTGTCCTTGCTTTCACTTCTTCTGCCACCAATGACCGGTCCACCATTTGTTTGTGAATCACCGGGTCCGGTTCGATCCGCAATCCCCAAATTTCTTTTTGTGGCATTCTTTATTTCGCTCTCCGCACCGTGTCGTATTGGTGCATTTCCATTATTTTGTCCGGTAGAGAGGATTAACCAGGATACTCCTTTAAAAACTTTATTTAATGAAAAATGGTATATTGCGAAAAAAACGGGTTTTTCGTCTGTTTTTTCGCCGTTCTACCAGTTCATCTGGGAGGTAATTTCGTTGGATAAGCAACAGATTGTCAACGCTTTAGCGCAAATGCGATCGGGTTCAAAGACGCGCAAATTCAAGCAATCCGTCGAATTATACGTGAATTTCCAGGGCTTGGATTTTTCGAAAAACGAAAACAAAATCGACGTCAACGTCGCCTTGCCGCATTCCACGGGAAAAAGCGAAACCAAGGTCATTGTTTTTACCAAAGACACGGATTTTGCCGCGAAAGCCAAAACCAAAGCGCATCGCGTGGTATTGGAATCCGAAATTTCAAAGCTTGACAAAAAAGAAGCCGGAAAAATCGGCGACGAATACGACGTAATTCTTGCGGAAGGTCCCGCAATGCTGACGGTCGGACGCGTATTGGGTCCCTCGCTTGCTCCGAAAGGAAAAATGCCAAAATTGATTCCGCCTTCGGTCGAAGCGATTGAAAACGCGTTGAAATCCGTCAAAGGAAGCATTCGCATTTCCAACAAAAAAGGAAAAAACATGCCCATGGTGCACACCTTGATCGGCAACGAAGAATTCAAAAACGAAGATTTGGCCGACAATGTCTGGGCGATTTATCAAACCCTTTTGAATGCGTTGCCCGGAAAACAGCAAAACATCAAATCCTTAATCATCAAATTAACCATGGGCCCGCCCGTGAAAATCACCGACGAGGTGAAACAATAAAATGACCAACCACACGTTACCCTGGAAGCAATCCCAAGCCAAAGAAATCACCGCGCTCATTGAAAAATACCCGATTATCGCGCTTGCGGACATTCAAAATTTTCCCGCGGACTTGTTTCAAAAACTCCGCAAAAAACTCCAAGGAAAAGCCGTGGTCAAGGTCTCCAAAACCCAGGTCATCAAAAAAGCATTTGAGCACTCAAGCAAAAAAGACGCGGCAATCAAAAACCAAGTCGCCAACATGACCGCGATTATCTTTACCGACATGAACCCGTTTGAATTATACGGGTTTTTGAAGAAAAACAAGGGAAAAACCACGGCTTCCGCCGG
>Ga0209541_10000612_pt1 | contig 70603 bp, 56 predicted proteins | sample RifCSPlowO2_01_FD_184027 | JGI IMG/M metagenome (GOLD analysis project Ga0209541, IMG submission 184027) | Groundwater microbial communities from Rifle, Colorado - Rifle CSP2_plank lowO2_0.1 (SPAdes) (version 2) | ecosystem: Environmental > Aquatic > Deep subsurface > Groundwater | place...
TCAATCTGCAAATCGAGTAGACCTCTGGGTATTTTTTCAAGATCCTCTCCCTTAATTTCTCCCAGTGGTCCTATTTCCATATTTTCATTTAGTCTAACTGTATGTTTTTTAATTATTTTTCCTCTCGTTAATATGGCATTGCCAAAAAAAACCTGATTTGAAGACTTCTTGAAAGGCGTCGTTTTATCTAAGAATCCTGAAAGATTAGTTTTTTTTGAAATTATATTAAATGCTTCTTGTGTAACTTCCTGCATAGTCACCGCGTCTGGTTTCTCTTCTAGTAAAAAATGGCTAAGATTATCCAGATATGCACCCAAAAAAATATTAATTTGTATAATCTTCATTTTCCAAAAGTACTTCTTTATCAAGAAGCATGTTTAGATAATAACGGAAATTTAACGGTCGGCTGATTAAAGACAGGTATGCTTTATCCGGCACTTTTCTTATCTTGCTTTGGATTATCCGGCGTTTCTCAAGCGTACTATTAATATTTACAAAATTCCATATAAGGGCATGGGCAATAGCAACCGTTGATCCAGGCTTCAGCTTAATTAAATAAATGACGCATAGAGATAAGTATATAGAAATTAGCAAAGCAGAAATTTTTAAGAGCTTAAATGACTCGAAATTCTTAATGCTGCTTGCCAATCTATTTTTAAAGGAATGAAAGAAAATAAAACTTTCTGCCATTCTCTGACTTGTTTGACCTCCTTTATGATATATAGTAGCTTTTGGTTCATACACAACTTTATAACCGGCCAACCAAGCTCGATGACAAAAATCAGTTTCCTCATAATAAGCAAAAAAATCCTTATCGAACAATGAAACTCTATTTATAATTTTTCTCTTTATTAGAATACAGGCGCCGTTGCCAGAGAATATTTGCATAGATTTATTGTATTTTTCCTCAGAAGGATCTTGACCATAGCCAAAATAATATAGAAATCCCATGAGGGTGAAGAAAGCACCACCGGATTGTAAGCGTTTGTTATCTAAAAAAATAACTTTGGGCTGAACAACGCCAATGAGACTATCTGAATTTATTTTATTAACTAAGACCTTTAAAAAATTTGGCGTAACAACTGTATCATTGTTAAGAAGAAGAATAAAATCACCCAAAGCTTTTTTGAACGCCTGATTATTGGCCTCTGCAAAACCCAGATTTTTTTTATTTTTGATTAATTTAATTCCTAAGGTTTGATATCTTTTTTTGGATAATTCCTCAAGCGAGCCGTCTGTTGAACCGTTGTCTACGATAATTGTCTCTATGTTTTTATAAGTGATTTTTTTAAGAGACGCAAGACATTCTTTGAGTAATTGTAATCCATTAAAGTTAACAATAATAATTGATACAAGATGAGATTTTTTCATTCGGAAATGGGGATTTTAGGTGTCAATTTTATACTTTCGATTGTAATGACTCCTGGAAAATTACTAAAATCAAGGTCTATTTTTTGAATTCTTTTTTTCAGAAATTGCCCTGGCAAGCTGTAATACTCTGATTCGTAAATCGGGATTTTATACGTATGGTATTCCCCGTCAATTACAAACGGAAAATAGAAACTCGTTTGATCAGCAGGAATATTTGTCAAGTCAGTTTTCCAGGTAAATTTTCCAAATGAGTAAGAAGGATGCTCGTTTAATCCTGAGTTCATAATATATGAATGGATGCTATACAGATCTTTTTTCAATTCTTGCCTGCTTGTCCAAAGATCGAAAATCTTTATTGCATCCGCAAGGATTGGTTCTGCCTCATCTAGCATAACAAAACTCCCTTTTTGCGTTGAGGCAACACTTACTTTAATATATCGAGTATTATAGACCTTAGGCCATTTATCTAACATCTCCCATCTCATATTATTTTTAACAGTCATGATTTTTTTCCATGTCTTCCCATCGCCGGATATTTCATAATCGTAAATCTGAGGAAGAAGAGGATCATCCTTAATTCCTCCAAGCATGAACCCGGAAACGTCATAATTTTTTCCCAAGTCCATTATGAACCATCCTGGAATACAATCGGCCCACCACACAGAACGATTCCCGAAGTTTCCATCTGTTAAATTGCTTGGATCAAACATAATCATATTCCCTCGAGTCCGGCATACCTCTAAAATTTTCCGATTAATAATCGTATCATAATTTTTGGAGTATGCTATAAGCGTTTCAAGTTTTTCATTATTTATTTTATTTTCTTCCTGCTTATTCGCCGTTATCGGGCTTAGATCAGCTTTCATGGTAATTTCTGCCAAATAGGGAATTTCAGCGGGAGATATGTGCTCAACAGGAAGTGATAATAAAGATTCTTCGAGCTGTCTATTCGAAATATTAAATTCTACAGTCTTTTGCTCTGATATTATTTTTTTAGCTTCATTCGTGTAATCAATTACACCTTTGCTGGGATCAAAATCAATAAAATAAATATTTTTCAAAACTGAAGCTTCGCTCTTTATAAGTCTTAAAACTTTTTCAATCTCACCATAACTCCAATCTGTTCTTAAAGTAGATAAACCTTTATAATAAAACTCTTTTAAGAAGTACCACTCCCATAGATAATCACCTAATTGGTAAGAATAGGGATAGGCGTAAAGAATAGTATCTTTGGAGTAAGTTGGAAACATTTTCAAGAATGTGGAATAAAATAATTTTTGAGATTTAAACATTTCCTCATACATTTTGTCTTGTGTTTGCCAAAGCAGTCCTATGTTTAAGATTAGATTTGAAACAACAATTAGCGTTATAATTCGTCCCTTAAAATTAATAATATATCTCCATAACTTTATTTTGTAACGCTCATTAAATAGTAGGATTAGATAAAGAGACGTACCGAAGAAGGCGACATACCGCCAGCGATTTTCATCATACCCATAATCTCTTAAATAAAATGGTTCATCAGTAGTAAACGCGAAGGAATAAAATAGAGTAGGAATTGTAATAATTGCCAATGCGAACAAAAATAATCTAAAATTTTTTGAATTCCTCTTAATCCATATTCCAAAAATAACCAACGCGTAAAAAATATATCCCATTACGGGAAAGAAATATAGCTTTAATACTTCATTGTTGAAGAACAGGAGCATGAAAGTTCTGAAAAAGTTAATGAATGGATATGGAATAAAATGAGGAGGTAAGTAAGAACCGAATGCTAATATGCCATATTTAATGTACTGGACAAATTCTCCTTGTGTAATAAGTTTATTAGCTAATTTTACTCTTTCGTCTGCATAGTCATTGGGCGACCCACCATAGTAACTTCTGAAAAAAACAAAAAAGAGGACGATACACAAAAATGGAATAAGATACGCAAACTTTGAGAATAATTCTTTTTTTGCGATACCTCTCCTTAGTATGTGAAAAAGGAAATCATAAACGAACAGTATTAGAAAGAAAAAAAGTCCGGATTCTCTAAGCGGGGGTAGAATAAAAAAAAGAATGAAGGAAAGAATGTAATATATAATCCTGCCTGTTTCCCTGAATTTTTTAAATATTAAAATTCCAATAAAAAAAACGAATAACTGAAATGCGTATACGGACTCTTGGCTACCAAAAGTGATAGTGTCGTGCCAAGCCATACTCACGGCAAACCAAACACCCGTTAAAAACCCCAATGTTTTATTTTTTGTTATTGCATTTACGAAGATTATGAGAACACAGCTTGCAAGAATGTGAAAAATAATTCCTGTCAAATACCAACCGGTAGGATTTGCACCATAAATCATGTAATTTATTATATTTATAAAACCATGACTTCTCATTAGATTAATTATTGTGAGGTCATTACCAATAATAGGGATAAGCCATCCGATTTCTCTATTTGCATGAAATGAAAAGTTAAGTACTTTGTAAAAAGCTGTAAAAACTAATATAGCTATGGTTAAAAATTGCAGTCTGTATGAAGCGATAATATTTTTATAAATTTTCTCAATCATGATTTGGTGCAAACGAAAATGAAAGAATAACTTAGATTGAAGGGAATAAGCTTGTAGAAAAATGTATTATATGGTTTTAAAAGCCACGGATGTGCAAATCTGGTACTTCCTAAATAACTATACACGTTTACCGATGCTATCTTAAGACCACCTTTCTCTAAAATCTCTCTCCATCCTTGATACGTGTAGAACTTTTCATCATTATAATCATAAATCTGTTCTCCGTTTTTATCTGTTCCCCCATGAGTCGGCATTATTCCGTATCTTAAAGCGAGCCAAATATATCCTGCAAACATAAGATTTGGTACAAATATAACTGCTATCCCATTTCTTTTCAAAACACGCGCAATTTCTGAGGCTCCTCTTGTCGGATTGTCATAATATTCAAGCCCTCCAAGACATGAAATAAAATCGAACTGATTACTGTTAAAACTTAGATCCTCACCGTCATCAACTGAAAAAATAGCGGTTGGCACAATTTTTCTTGCGGCATTTATTGCATATTCAGAAATATCAGAACCATAAAGCCGTATGTGCTTATTCCTTTCCCTAATTTCCTTAAGCAGTAGACCCTTTCCGCAGGCAACATCCAATAATTTTCCTCTTGTATGATCTGTAATTCTCAATAAATTTAAAGCAGTTTTATGAAGAAAAGAAAAACTTTTTACACTTTTTTTAATATCAACTTGATACACAGTTTTATGCCACCGATCATATATTTTTTGTCTTGTTTTCTTTGATTTATCCATTGTATTTTACAATTATTTAGCTATAGTATTATTCTTTTTTTTCGAACAAAACATTTATTCTTTTAATTATTTCTATTTATATAAACACATTGCTGTTAAGCTAATATCCTTTTAAGATGTTTCGTTAGTAAAATAGGGTAATCAAATTGTTTTGCAAACTTAAGGGACAATTCCCTGTATCGCATTAGGGTTTTATCATTGCCAATGATTGATATTATAGCACCCGCAACTTCTCTTGGATTCTCCCCTATTACTTTCCCCCCTCCCGCATCTTGAATATCGTATGCATTATAAAAAGTATCCGTCATAACCACGGGTATTCCTGCTCCCATGTATAATTTTGTTTTTGCTGGGTCCGCATAATATGTAAGACCACTTTCGTCTTTTTTTGTGTAAGTTGCGATTCCAACACCGCATGAGGCAATAATATTTTCTACTTGCTTGTGATCTTCGACATACCCCATAAACTTTACATTTTTCTCAACTTTCAGTTTTTTTGCTAATTCTTCCAGTGATTCTCTAAATTCCCCCTTCCCTATTACGATAAAATTAAAATCGGGCACCTTTTTAAGGATAAGCGGCATTGCTCTAATTACAATCTGAACCCCCATTCGTTTTACTATATGGCCGACAAATACCGCAGTATGTTTTTCGACACCAGAAAACGGCATCCTACTAATCCTATCTAACCATACTCCCTCGGGAACCAATATTTGTTTCAAGTCATATTTTTCCTCAAGCCCAAGAAGTTTTTTTCGCCCTTCAACTACTCGTGGGGATAATATCCAAACTTCGTCTGAATACATTACAGCGAGCTTTTCGATCCAATGATAAAAGTCATTTAAGAGTCTATTTTTAAACCTGTAAGGAACAAAATCAACAGTATAGAATACGACTTTTTCCACAAAACCCAACTTTTTCAACAAGATACCAGAGATTGTATTAAGATTATCGGCTCCTATATAAAGATTCCAGCCCTTGCCGTTTTTTACACACCAAAAGACATTCAACAGACTATCTTTTAAGTAAGTTACAATACCATTGTTTTTGAAAATAGAGAATTTTGCGGTCTTAACTACTTTCTTTTCTTGAAAAAGACGATAAAAAGATAAGTCCTTATCTCTTTCCGGATGAAGAGGATGACTTATGTAGAGAAGTTTTTTTATTCTTATACTACGCAAAAATTCTTCTAAATGTTGGATAAAGGCAGTTGAAGAATAATGCGTCGTAATAATAATAGCTTTATCTTGAATATTATTACCGTTTTTGACCCGCATAAAATGCTTGTATTTTATTGCAAATATATTTAATCTGGCTCTTTTTTAATGAAAAATAAACAGGTAGTGAAAGACCATTCTTGTATGCGTAATTTGAATTTCTGAAATTTTTATCAGTATATTTATAGTGTGAATAGCAAGGCTGTTTATGCAAGGGGTAAAACATTTCTCTAGTTTGAATTCCATTTTTTTCTAAAAATTTAATTAGCTTAGGAAGATTTTTTACTATAATATTAAATCTAAAAGGAGTAAAGCTTGAGTAGGAAAGAGGCCTTACGACTTTAATAAACTTAATATCCTTCAAGTAGTTTTCATACAAATTGTGGTTTTCAAGCCTTTTTTTTAGAATTTTGTCAAATTTTCTGATTTGAGCAAGGCCTACCGCACACTGCAAATCTGTCATCCTAAAGTTATATCCTATCTGAGGATGAATAAACGACCCGCTAGATAGTCTCCCTTGATTTCTAAAATAAAGTAGTTTTTCATATATTTTTTTGTTATTAGTGACGACCATTCCTCCTTCTCCACCTGTAGTAAATGTCTTGTCCGCAAAGAAAGAAAAACATCCAGCGTCTCCTATTGTTCCAACGTGCTTTTTCTTATAATAAAGGCCATGGCCTTGACAAGCATCTTCAACAACAAGTAGTTTGTTTTTTCTAGCTATTTGCATAACTTTGTCCATATCACAAGCTCCTCCATAAATATGGATCGGCATTATCGCTTTGGTTTTTTTAGTTATGGCTTTTTCTATTTTCGAAGTGTCAATATTTAAATCATCAATTCTAACATCCACGAATACCGGTGTGGCACCTGTTAAATAAACTGCATTTGAGGATGCAATCATCGTAAAATCAGGCACTATTACTTCATCACCCGGACTGATTCCAAGAACCATAAGGGACATATAAAGCGCAAGGGTTCCATTGGGCGCAAGGACTCCGTATTTAGCCTTAGTCATGCTCAGCATTTCAGAGATGAAACTTTTCGCCTTCGGTCCTTCCGTAACCCAGGCATTTCTTAAACTATCCAAAACTTCTTTTTCTTCATCTTTTGTAAAATATGGATTTACCTGAGGAATTTTATATTTCATGAGTTATTTAAGTACCATTTGTAAGTTTCTTCTATTCCTTTTGTCAGATTTGTCGACGGAAGCCATCTAAAAATCTTCTTGCAAAGCGCTACTCTCATCACCTTATAAGGAGCGCCATCCGGTTTTGTTCTATCGAAAACAAGTTTTCCCTTGTAGCCTACAATTTCTTTTATCGTCTCAGCAAGATCAGCAATTGATATACCTTTACCTACACCTATATTTATCGGATCTACAAAATAATTTATGTCAATTGACCGTATCAATGCCTCTGCACCGTCGTCAACATAGAGCCATTCCCTAACCGGCTTGCCTGTTCCCCAAACTATAACCTCGGGAATATTTTTGTTTTTAGCATCTGCTATCTTCATGAGAAGAGCTCCTAAGGCATGCGATCTTTCAGTATCAAAATAATCTCCGGGCCCGTACATGTTTGGCAAAACCAGATTGATAAATTTCATCCCGTACTGCTTTGCATACGCCCATGTTTGCGCCCATTGAGCTTTTCTGACCATTCCATATACCATGACTGAGGGATGAAGCGGCCCGTTCCAAAATTCGGTTTCTTTAAAATCCTTGTTTACTACATCAGGATACGCGCAATTGGCAATGGGGCTTATAAATAATTTTACTCCGGTAAGTCTAGCCGATTCTATTAAATTTGTACTAATTAAAATATTATTAAAATATACCTCTCCGGCGTGATCAAGGCCAAATTTAATTCCCCCAATATAAGCTGCGGCATGTATCACAATATCAGGTTTATTTTTTTGGAAGTAGAATAGTGTTTTTGTTAAATTTCTAAAGTCATCCCCTTCGCTTAAGGAGGTCGATATTAAGTTATATTGTTTTTTTTTCTGTAGTTTTTTTATGAGTCTTTTCCCTAAAAATCCTGTTCCTCCGGCAATAAAAATAGTTTTCTTTTTCATGATATAAATTAATCTTCACTATAATATAGAATCTCTATTTATTTTTCAATAGGAACCAACGGAAGAATAAGAGGTTCGCGAGGTTTTTGTTCAAAATCAAAAGCGTTCAGCATATTAGCAGATTTCCCGTCGCGCTCTGTTAGAGAAGGCAAATCGTAGAGTGTCTGAAAAAATTTCAAAACAGAACTCGTGTTATAAGTGGTATGATCTATAAAACCTTTTTTACTGTAGGCCGAAATAACTAATCCTGGAACTCTTGGCCCGGGACCAAACTGGTCTGTTGTTACTGGTTTAACATGATCATAATAACCTCCAAAATCATCCCAAATAACAATTACTGCTGTGTCATTCCAGTGTTTGCTTTTCATAATTTCAGTTATTATGTTCCTAACATAATTCATGCCTCTTCTCACGTCGGCTGGCGGATGCTCGCTGTTCCGTACTTCTGGAAACACCCAGGAAAATTGGGGCAGAGAACCCTTTTTAATATCTCCAAGAATTTGATTTACTGGTACAATATTTTTGATCACTTTAGGCTCGTTTTTGTGTTGTTTAAAGGTAAGAATATAGTTAAAATCTCTGGGGGCGCCGGTCAGCTTATTTAAAGATTCTCCGGAATATAACTTCCAACTGATGGAATATTCCTTAAAAAGATCTACCATTGTTTTTGATGTTAGATAGGTTTTTTCCATCCTGTTGGTCATCCATCCCTCAGCCGTAGCAGCAATTAAATAGAAATGGGAAGGTACGGAATATCTTACTTTCACCGCACTAAAAAGTCTGTCTAGAAGCACGAAATTTTTTGCATAGGCCCAATAACTAGGAATTTCCTCCTTTCCAAAATACTGCATGGCGACCATACCATTCGCATCCTCCCTCCCAGTATCAAATTCCTTAAGATATGCTCTTTCTCTCAAGTCAGGCGTTCGTGTATTTTGTGTATGTCTTAAGCCAATTGAGGGTTTCTCTCCGGGAAGTCTAGGAAGTAATGTGTTTTGATCAAATCCGTCTGCTCCGGGAAACAAGCCAAAATAGCTATCAAAGCTATGATTTTCCTGAACTATTAGAACTACTCTTTTAATCGGGTAATTCGAAACAGCTTTTTTCTGATTAAGAACATTCGGAACGCTTGTCTTGGGACGAACAAAGGTCTTGACAGTTAAAAACAAAGCAGCAATTAAGATCAGCAAAACAAAAAGCGGAAATGGCTTTTTCATCAAAAATTAATTATACCAGAATTTATCTTCTATTTTGTTAATTTACTTACAAAGACAATATAAATCCTGAGCTTGGTAATATTCCTGCTTTTGCTGCAATTGTAATCTACCGTCTTTAAAAGAATATATTCTATATCCAATCTCATGAAGGAAATCATAAAGTTCGTTAGGATGATAATCGAAAGCCCGGGCTGTTTCGCTTGAAAATTCCACAATTAAAATAGGTCTATATTTAAGAAGAATTTTTTTAGAATTAAAAAGTATATCTTTCTCTGCGCCTTCTGTATCAACTTTCATAATATCTATTTTCTTTATATTATTCTCCCGACAATAATCTACCAAACGGACCATCCTACACTTAGCTAGTTTCGTTTTTTTTTGATATGAGGTTTTATTTAAACTACTTACGTCTGAACTTTCATCCACGTAGAAACTGACTAATCCCTTTTTATCACCAACGCAAGTATTATTTAATTTTATATTTTCTATTTGATTAAGTCCGATGGTTTTTTTAAAAAAATTATAAGTTTTTTTAACCGGCTCAAAAGCATGAATAACCCCATTTGTAGCAATTGACGAAGCAAGAACAGAGAAATATCCGCTATTAGCTCCTATATCAAAAAATACGCTATCTTTCTCAAGATGCTTTGATAAAAAAGTAAAAAGATTGTTCTCTATCGGTTCTCCCAACAAGCCGGAAAAAAAAATACCTTTATCCATGTGTGAATTAAGATCAAGCTTCATCTTATAGCCATTAAGCATTGGCGGATTATAAATTATTGTGTTTTGGCTAGTCAGTTTATAAAAAAGGTATAACAATGGTCTTCTTAAATCTAGGGGATTTTTGAAAAAAAAGGGGGTTGATACTAGAATATACTTTAAAAGCATAACAAGCATTGTACTATTAAAACTAAATACAATCAATTGACGCAAGTCGAATGCTGATATATAGTTGGGGAAATGCTACGTCTAGACAGAAAGCGAATCATTACGCACAGAGGACTGGAACCTGATAAACCAAATTTCTTCCCGGAGAGCAGTTTGGAAGCATTTAGCGATCATCTTTCCAGGGGATTTGGGATTGAATTTGATCCAAACTGGACTCGCGACAATATAGTTGTATGGCATGATGAGTTGCTTAAGAGGGCATCTGGAGAATCTGACACTAGAAAACTAAGAAATATTACTGCTTTGGAAATTCCTGAAAGAATACCGACTCTACAAAAAATATTCGATCTTATCCGACACAGCCAATCTCAAATAAATGCTCTTCATTATAAAGGGAAGTATCAAAACGACGAAGATTTACAAAGATTTATCACCGTACTTTCGCAAAATACCGATATATTAACGCGGCTGTTAATTTTTGATGTTAAACCGGAAACCGCCTCCAAATTATTGAAAGCTTTTCCGCAAATTCAACTAGCTCCTTCTGTGGCACATCCTTATGATGTGAAGCGTTTTAATGGCTCAAGCTCAAACACCCTGCTGACTATCGAAGAAGCAGAAGGATTATTAAAAAAAGGTGCCTATGGAAAGCATCCCTGGGTATGGCTTGATGAATGGGATTTGACCGATCAAAACGGCGGACAAAAAAAATTTTACACCGAAGACGTGTTTACCAAAATGAGAAAAGCAGGCGCTAAAATTTCCCTGGTGACTCCGGAACTGCACGGAACATCCCCCGGCCTATATGGAGGCGAATCTCATCCTGATGCTCGAACCCAAAAACGACTGTTTACTAGAATTTCGGAGATTATTTCATTAGAACCTAACGCCATTTGCACAGATCATCCTGAAGCATTCGCTAAACCTTTGTAAGTGCTTTCAAAATACTCTACATCATTGGGAGTTCCTAGTCCCCATACTTCTGGAGTAATCGCCGCAATTATTTTCATCCCTTTTTTTATTAGGCGGTTATAAATTGGAGCAACATAAAATTCTTTTTTACCTTCGTCTCCCGTCAGATCACCTTCTCTTATGGCTTGCTTAACTTCATTGACATAAATATTTCCATGAGAAAAATAATATCCACCAATATTAGCCATAGCTCCTTTGGCTGCCAGTTTTTTTTCTTTTTCCCCAACTGCAGTAATTACATCATCTTCTTCAACCAAAGAAAAACTCCACTTAGGCTCACTATCGGGAGGTCTAAAAACAGGAATTATCCCCTGAGTATCTCTATCTTTTGAAATTATCTTTTCATATAAAAAACTCCCATCGAAATAATGATCGGAGTCGGAAACGATAATATCCTCTTCCGAATCTATAAAGTCTTTCGCTGCTAAAACTGTCTCCGCAGCACCCCGGGTCATCTTTTTGATTAATAAAACGGTGATATCATTAGAAAAAATTTGCTTAAGTCTATTCTCAATTTCAAACTCGTCCTGATGATCTCTCCGGCAAATAAAAATAAAATTCTCTGGCTTAACAATTTTGGAAGTTACTGCCGGCCTATGAGGAAGATCTGCGAATGGAAGAGATTCTAGCGCCCATTGAATCATGGGCTTTCCTTTTACAAGGATTAACGGTTTTGGTTTTTTATATTCCGGGTTGGTATTGGCGACTTTTGAAAATCTAGAACCAAGACCGGCCATTGGAATTACAATTTTCATTGATGGAGGATTTGTCTGGCAGCTGTTTTTTTCTTTCTACTTTGCGGTTGTTCTTTTAGCTCGCCGTTTAAAGATTTCTTGTTCTTTGCTTTAGACATATCAAGGAAGTGTAAATATTTTACTAAATCATCTGCAGATCCCACGCTATGCATACGTTTCGGATCGATTTCCCAAGAGAGTACTTTTCCTCCACCCAAAATTATTTCGTTGAAGGCCGGACATATGTAGAAATCGTTATTGAACCTTATATTCTTCTCTATCATCGCAAGCGATGCATTTACAAAAATTTTTCCTGTTCTGTAATAATAAATTCCCACAGTTGCATGATTTGAAATAACCTTTTTTTCTGCAGTTTCAATAACTTTTCCATTTTTTGAGAGACGTGCAAAACTCCATTTTGGATGGCTAGCTTCAAATGTCATAATCGCAGCGTCCGCTTTTCTTTCCCTGGCAAATTGAAGAAAGTCATCTATCGATACGTCAATTATTTGATCCGCATTTGCAATAATTAATTCATTATCATTATTAATAAGATCAATTGCTGTTAACGCCGTACATGCAGCTCCCTGAGGCAGATTAATGACCTGAATAATATTATAATTTCCACCGGTTATATTATGGAATAACTCACCCAAAGAGTATCTTTCGTAATGATCTTTTCTGCAAATTAAAGTAAATCTGTAAGGAAACTTTGGCTTAATATTCTCAATAACTTTCTGAATTATAGGCTTCCCAGCTACATTAATTAATGGTTTTGGAAGTGGGTATCCAGCTTGAATAAATGATCTGCCTTCTCCAGCTAATGGAATAACTATATTTATAATAGGAGGACCAACCTTTTTCATACAACATCTTCAAATAATGATAAATTCACTTCTTCAAATCCACGAACAGTCATAACATGAGCACCGCTTGCACGAGCAGCTTCTATTCCATGCGGAGAATCTTCTACAACAAGGGCTTCCTTTGGAGAAACTTTTAATTTTTCAAACAAAGCAATATACATATCCGGTGAGGGCTTTGGCATCCAACCTTCATCATTCCCTAAAATTATTTCAAAAAATTGCTCTATCTGAGCACGCTGTAACATATTAACAACAGAATATCTCTGGGCGTTTGAACATGCTGCAAGCCTAAAACCAGCACGTTTCAAATTTGTCAGCAAAAGCTGTTTTTCGTAACTTGGCCTACAGTGTACTGCAACTTTCTCATCCGTAAATCTTCTTTTCATTACCTGAACCGTTTTATATAAACCCGCAGGGAGACCTTGTTCTTTTGTTAATAGTTCAAGTTTTTTTATTGTTGGTAATCCATTATATAGCTTCAGATGATCGTCTCGTGAAATTTCATATCCGAACAATTTTAAAGCTTCATTGAGTGCTTCGTAGTGCCACTCTGTTGCGTCAATCAAAACGCCATCTAGGTCGAAAACGATTACCTTAATCATTGTTGGGTCATTGTATTTGCCTGCATTATAACATACCCGAATACAATGTATACCCTCGGGTAGCCTTTCTTAGACAATACATCTAGTGATTGATAAGGAAATTGTATATTTTAGTTTTTTCAACTCTGCAATACAAAAGGAATAATATCCTTGAAATTATTGGCAATCGCGAAGTGTAATAGTTGACTTGGCGAATCATTCTTCTTATGGGTAAATTCGTTAAACTATACCAAGATTGTCGATTATCATTTGGGAATCTTCGTCTGGGTAGGCTTCCAAATCTCCAGGAAAGAGCAGAGCAGGAGGAGTAAGGATTAAATCGGGAAAGATAACCTTGCTCTGTCAAACGATAGCTATATTCTATGTCTTCAGCCTGACGCCAATAAAGTGCTTCATTCCAAGGAATTTTTTCCCAAATATATTTTTTTATTATCATTAACATTCCTCCAATATAAACAAGCTTATCCCAATCTCGGTAATCCAGCTCATCAATTATATATGCAATACCTGCCCTTCTGAAAGGCTTATTAAGTCCAACCCAATCACCTACTCTTGTTCCATCAGCAATCTTTTGTACGCAGGTTAAAACTTCAAAGTTGTTACCGTATTTCTTCATACCTTTATACCAATCTTTATTAAAAACAATCCGATCGTGAAATACGCAAAGATTTGTATATTTAGCATTTTCTGCGATGAGATTCTTTTTCCGAGTAATCCACCCCTTCTCATCCCTTTGAGTAAACGGAATATAATGAATATCCCTGGAGATTTCACCTTCGTAAAAACCGCAAATTATTATTTCGTAGTTTGGAATTTTTAGATTTCTTATTGACTGTATCGACTTTTGTATGAAATCTTTTCTTTCACCGTTTGTCACCATTCCAAATGTCCAGTGATCTATCCCATCATTTCGTTTCGGTAAGCTTACTTTTTTTTTAATAATTAGAACATTTTTGTCTTTATTTGAATTATGATCAATAATCTCATACTGTCTTCTAAACAACCACCAAAGAGTCTTTTCCAATTCATCCTTATCAAAACCGGTAATTATTAATTCACCATTTTTTTTAAGAAGCGCAAACATTTCCTTCAAAAGGATTGGCAGGAACTTATTATTACCAGGATATATGCAATGAAGAAGTTGAATTTTATCGTAGCTCTCTAATGGAAAATTGGCGGTTGGATGATAGAGATTATTAATTTCCTTCCCATCAGATTTTTTTAAGGTTAACACTTTCATTTCTATTTAGGGAGATCGTAGATGAGTTTGAAACGATCTGTAGCTATGCTTAGATTATATCATTTTTTTAAAATAACTTATCGTTTTCCTAAGCCCCTCTTCTATAGATATTTCTGGTTTCCAACGCAGTAGTTTTGACGCTTTACGAATATCAAGTAGCCACTCACCTGCTTCGCCGAATCTTTCAGGAATTAAGCCATAGTTAACTTCAGATTTGCTTTTTGTATAAGAAAGTATATAATCTATGACTTCCCGTAAGGAATAACTTTTGCCTCCACCGATATTAATAACATTTGTATTATCAGGAAGAGTAATGTCTCTTATAGAAATAAGCGCTCTTACCACATCTTCAATAAAAACATAGTCTCGTTTTTTCAATCCCAGGTTGAGATTAATAGGCTTATTAGTTAGAGAGTTCATGACTATTTGAGGAATCAATCTATGAACTTTGTCTCCAGGGCCATACATTGTCCCAACTCGTGTAATAATTAATTGAAATTTTAATTCCTTTGCGTAAACCATGCATAATCTTTCAGCTGCTGCTTTTGAAATTGAGTATCCGGAAGGAGGATCTATTTTCTGCGTTTCCCTATATGGAATTTTATTTCCGCCGTATAATTCTTCCGTACTGATAAAAATAAATTTTTTTGGCGGATTCTCTCTTAGAGCCTCAAGTAGATTAAGGGTTCCTATCGTGTTTATCTCTATGCACTTTTTATATACCTCATAATCCCTTGAGAGATTTACAAGGCCACCTATATGGTACACAATTGAAGGTTTTATTTTATTCATAGCTTGGGTTACTTCTTTAAAGTTTAGAAAATTCATCGCATAAATCCCCCGGCTTTTTTCTTCATGTGTTGCTGTTGCATAAATATCAATTTTTTCTCTACCCAGAGCATCCACCAGATTTTTTCCCAAAAATCCACTCGCGCCTGTAATAAGAATTTTATTTTTCATATGATTTTTTTATTTTTTTTAAAAAACGCAAAAGAGTATGTAGATAAATATATCCAGCAAATTAAAGGATGCAAAAACCATGCGCTATCCCTAATTTTTATATATCCTATTATACTATCAATAAATGGTTTAATTAAGGTTATCGTATATATAATAAAAAAAATAAGTTTGATTATGTGCGAGGTGTCTCTTTGATTATATATTAGATATCTTCTTTTTAAAGAGTGGTCATTTAAAAAATAAGTTGTTAGAAAATGTATTCTTTTTTTCATAAATACAAAAAGACTGGCTGCGGTATCATGATAAACCTCATTTTTAACAACTGCAAATGTGGTAAGGCCTTTTTCGATAAGATCTAGAAAAACATCTATATGGAAGAACTCATTTGGATCAGTCTTGGCATACTTAAGCAACAAATCTCTTCTGTAAGCGACACCGTTACAACCGACTGTAGGTAATGTTTCGGAATCAAATTTTACAAGATAATACCCCGAAGTTTCTTTAATAATATCTTTTTTCCATTCTTTATGAAGGTGCGAAAGTCTATCCGGTCTTCCAATATAAAAAACAACTGGGTCAAGTACCCCAAATAAAGCACAGTATCTGTTAATAATGCTATCGTTTTTTCTATATGCGTAATGAAGCGTCCCTGCGTGTACAACCTGATCGTTATCAATAAAAGGTCTAACCATCTGCTGAAGCCATAATGGTGATGGTAAATAATTATCAGCATCTATTGAGACTATAAGATTATTTCTCGCTTCCTTAACTCCTATCGCACGTTGCGCCTCGGCATTATGGGAAATCGGACTTTTTATAATACGGAATGAGTGATTTTTTAATATTTTTTCTGTGTTATCGGTAGATCCGCCATCAATATTTAAATATTCTATCTTATCTTTGGGATAAATTTGTGATTTAATACACTGAGCGCATTTGCTAATTGTTCTTTCGTTATTGTAAGTAACAATTACTATTGAAATTTTTGGCAATGTTTTATTTCCCATCAACTTTACGTCTAAGAATATACTTATAAAAGGCGTCAAAACTTTTAGACCATGAAAAATTTTTACTCCATGCGATTGAATTTTTATAAAACTCTTCTCTTCTTTTATTTTCTATTAAATTAATCATAGCTTTTGCCATTTCTGTTGGCGATGGATTACTTGATAAAATTATCCCTGTCTTATTATGAATGACAGAATCTCTTAAGCCTGTAACATTTGAGACTATGGATGGAGTACCGCAAGCTGCTGCTTCAGTAACAACCATGCCCCAGCCTTCTTTCACTGAAGGAAGTAATAATGCCCACGCTTCTTGCATTAGCCGAATTTTTTCATCGCGCACATCGTTTTTGAGAAAAAAGTTATTTTTATTCACAATAAAAACATTTTTTGTTAGTTTCAATTTCTTTATTTGCGCCTTTAAATTCCTTTCTTCTTTTCCATATCCGATCAAATACAACTTAGCTTCTGGATATTTAGGAACCACGACAGTCATCGCCGCTACACATCTCTCGGGTCTTTTATTTCTTACGAATCTAGCAACATAAATAAATGTGGGCTGATTTGCTTTTCTTTTCGGAAAATACCTGCTATGGTCTATTCCCAACGGAAAAATTTCTATGTTTTCCCTTTTAATACCGAATGATATAAGATCTTCTTTTATGCTATTGCTATAACAGATGGTTCTCGTTTTTTTATAGGTAAGGTACTGCAAAGGCTCGATAATATAAGCCAGCAATGAAAAGGGGAATGGATATTCATAAAAAAAAGCTCTTCTTGCAGCTTGATTCGCGTACAAAATCCTTTTCTTTTGATCAACATACAATGAAGTTTGCCAACATACGGTATTTATACAATCCAGAACTATATCTGGTTTTACCTTGAGTCCTCTGTAGTATTGGAAGGCGTGGAAAAATACTGAATACTTACCTCCCGAACGAATTATCTTTATTCCTTTCGTGACTTCTTCTTTTAAAGAATTTTTATAGCTGCTACAAAACCAGGTAACAGAATTTTTCTCCTCCACCAGCCTTTTAGCAAGCTCATATAAAATAATTTCTGCTCCTCCGCCTTCTGGATTTTTGATATCACGCCAGTTAAGTATTAATATATTCATCACAATAGACTTATTATTTCTTGAAGGTCATTTACTCTGATAATTTTTTTATTTTTATCATCGGGCCCACTAGTGTTACCAACCAAAATGCCTAAGCTAAAATCAAGCTGATTAATAGGAACTTCAAGATCGTCCTCGAAAGAATTTCCAACCACTACGATATCTTTTACGCCAATATCTCTTCCTAAGCTTCTTCTTACGATAGACAATCCTTTCTTAAAAAAATCTTTTGACGGTTTATCTTGTGGATCACCTACTATAATATCATCAAAATGTAGACCTTCTTTCCTAAGTTCTTCCATACGTTTTTTCTTTGATTGCTCCGAATAATTCGGGTCGTACAAAAAGGCTTCATTCTCAAAAATTAATCTTCCATCGCTGCTTGTAAGAATGTAGACAGGAATATTCATTTTTTGCAGTTCTTTAAATAAAACTTTAGCAGAGGCAAAAGGCTTAGCCTTTTTAGTAATTGAAAGCCAATGGGCATCTACAACATTACTTATAGTTTGGCTATTAAGTTTTATGCCCATATTGTCCGCTGCGATTTTGAGAAAAACTTCCCTACTCCATTTCTTAATGAATCCCCATTTATCATTTATTAATCTCTGGTGAGTAAATATTTTCGAGAGTAATTCCTCATATGCACTTTTACCGCCTGGAACATCATTCCAATCATGTTCATCTACTATAAGAAAACCTGCAATCATAAGACTAGTTATATAATGCACATGCTTAATGATTTTACTTGCTATTTCTTTTTTAACCCCTGATTCAATAAGAGTTTCCTGCATGTTATACATCGCATGAAGGTGTCCCATAGCTGTATTGATCAAAGTATGATTGACGTCAAAAAAGAAAATTTTATTTTTTAGATTAATCTTTTTCATTTCTCTATAACTTCACTCACAGCTTTTACAGTATTTATCCAATTGTAGATTAAACTAGATTTTTTTGATGAAATTTGTAGTTTTTTATAAAGACTTTTATTTCTTATCAATTCCAAAATTTTTCTTGCTAATTCTGATGTATTGTTTTTTTCAACTTTAAAACCATTTACCCCCTCTACTACAACATCTCTAAGACCACATACATCGTAAGCAATAGTCGGCGTACCTTGACTAGCTGCTTCAGGCACTGTTAGCCCCCAGCCTTCTTTAATTGAGGGGAAAATTAAAATCCAAGCTCTTGCCATTAATTCGAATTTTTTGCTATTTGAAACAAATCCCCAGAAAATAATCTTTTTTTCAAGTTTTTCCTTTTTTACAAGATTCTTCAATTCTTGTAAATATTCTTCATTCCCCCTGCCGATAATCCAAAGCTTAAGTTTTGGCAAATCTTCTGATAGGATTTTTAAACTGAAAATAGCATCTTCTATTCCCTTGGATTTTAATAACCTTCCCGCAAAAATTAGCGTAGGGTTTTTTTCTTTTTTTTTCTTTATTATTTTTCTAGGTATGGTAACACCTATTGGTAGTATGGTTATATTTCTTGAATTTATTCCCTCCTTCAAAAGTTCCATCTTCGTTGAATTGGAAATGGTCATAAAAGAAGTATTTTTATAAATAAATCTGAAGTAAAATTTTTCCAATAACATTCCGAAAAATCCAAGGAAAGGACCAAACATTTTTATCCAAAGATCCGATGCAACCTCACATATCAAGACAACACTTTTTTTTCCGACATACAGTGGTGTAAAAAATGGCATTCCATGAATTTCATCAACCACAAGATCTATTCCATTTTTGTTTTTTAAGTAATACTTGAAAGCGCGGAAATGAACCGAGGAGAACAGGAAACGGAAATTAGTATGACCCTCTCTAATAATCTTCACGCCATCCAAGACTTCTTCTTCATGTGCGTTCTTAAAAAAACTTGACATAAGGGTGACTTGATGACCCATTTTAACTAACCCTTTTGCTATTTCGTGTGTTAAAATTTCTGCTCCCCCGCTTTCAGGATTTTTGATATCACGCCAGTTAAGTATTAATATGTTCATTTGAAAGGACTAATTATTTCCTAAGATTATGGGAAAATGAAAAATTTCAGTTATAAAACCATTGAATCTACAGATTAGTTGTCTCGGATCATAACGCATAGTATAGCAAAGCAGAGATTAGAACTACAAGCATAAGACTGCTTGAATTTGTGCTTACTGGATGTGGACTTAAATCATTTCTATTTATAGTAATTAAGGATCCTAAGCCTATAATAGACAGCTATTGTATCCCAAAGCATATTTAGAATTATAATCCAAAGATTTGACGACGTAATAGAACTTCCCCCTCTAAAATCTAATTTAACCGGAGATTCATGAATCTTTTTATAACCGAGAAAGTAAGCAACTGCGAGTACTTCCACATCGAAGGCAAAACTTTTAACAATTATTTTTGAGAAAATCTTTCTTGCAGCTTCTTTTTTGAAAATTTTAAGCCCAACTTGGGTATCTTTTACATCAAAACCAAACAAAAGATGTGTTAAAGATCTGAATCCCCAGGATAAAATCTTTCTGGAAAGAGGATAATTTACCTTTGAGTCTTTATGAAGCTTACTTCCTATAACAATGTCTGCATCTGTTAATTCCATTATTCCAAGCGCAATTTGCAGTTGAGAAGGATCAATGTCTCGACCTGCATCAATAAACCCTATAACATCTCCCTTTCCTCTAAGCATGCCGTATCTCACAGCAAAGCCTTTCCCCTTATTTTTTTTGTAACCCAAAACCTTTAGGTTTTTATATTTAATTTTTTTTGCTTCGCTATAAGTATTATCCAAAAATCCATCAACCACCAAAATCAATTCGTACTCATATGACAGGCGATCAAGTACTCTTTTTAGATGGCGTAAATCTCTAACAATAGTCTTTTCTTGTTTGTAGGCAGGAACAACAATGGATAGCATCCATCTATTCATTGGGGAAATGATAAATTAAATTCTTCTCGCACTTTGTTCCATGAGAAAGCGCTTCCATCAGATAGATTTACATTTGCTTTTTCGTAGTCGATTCTTTTTTCTTCGGAAGGATTATAAAGTGCAGTTGGAAAATTAAGTAAAACCGAAGGTGTTTTGGAAACTACCATAAAACCATGAAGAACCCTCTTGGGAATTAATAATAAATATGGATCATCCAATGCGTCCATATAGAATAAATTTAGTAAATTTTTTGTTTCCGAATTTTCCCTATTATCCGCAACCGCAGTAACTACAGCACCTTGAATGACTAAAAATCTGTCCTCTTGATAATTTGGGTGAAAATGCCAGGTATTTTCATCGCGGGCGGCTCCTGAGGGAGTTACAGAATAATATTGCATAAAGAATTCTCTTCCTTTGCCGTACACATCTGTCCAGTCGGTCCTCAGGGTCTCAACCAAAATTCCTCCAGACTCATCCTGATTTATTTTAAGGGGATAGAGGATTACGTCTGAAATAATTTTTACCTCATTTTTATTTTTTAGAGTGATAAATTCCATAAAGATTATGATAATAATATAATAGCAGGGCAACCAAAAGCAAGGCTAAAGAAAAAATCGATACAAATATTATTTGAGTGAAACTCTTATGAAAAAATAGGTAGATCAATAAAATCTGAAGTGTAGATAAGGGAAGAACCAGCTTATAGATATCTGATTTTCCGATAGAGAGAAAAAAGCTGACACAAACATTCACTAAGCTGTAAATTAAAATAAAAATTCCAAACAACCCAACCATTGAGACAATTTCTATATAATTTTTTCCGCCAAGAAAAAGAGAAACCACAAATTGTGGAAATATAAAATAGAATAATGTTATTAGGACAGATGGTATAAGCACCAACAATAGAGACAAATAGAATAATCCGTGGAAATGTAATCTTGCGTTATATCTTTTTATAATAAGCGGAAACATAACATAGGGAATAGGAGAAGTAAGATAGAGAACTACCTTGCCTATTAAAGACAGTCCTCCGTAAAGGCCTGCTTGAGAAGGAGAATAAAAATGTTTAACCAAAATAATGTCGGTCGTTATAAATGACGTAAGAGCAAGAACTGCTATGGAAGCAGGAACTGCATATTTTAGCATTGGCTTAAAAGGAAGACTTTTCTCATGTGTCTTTTCTTTCCATAGAAACAGTAACGGTAAAAAAGCTAAAATAAATGGTACAATACTATTTAGAAAAATTGCACCTAGTGCTCCGTAAATACCAAAGCCTAATGTTACCAAAGCCAAACCGGAGATAAGCTTGAGAAAACTTCCGAAGGATGCGAGAAAAGAAAGATATTTAAATTTAAGAATACTTCTTAAAAAAGCCTCATTAACAATGGCAACATACGAGAAAAGTGTCAAAAATCCTGCGATTACAATATAGTAGCTATTTTCAAGATGAAGAAAATCTCTGATAAACGGTAAAAGAATTAAAAAAAAGAAAAAAACGAAAGACGAAAGAATAAACATGTACCTAAGAAGTTTTTTATACAAAAGCGCAGCGTCGCTAATTTTACCTTTGGCAAAATAATCAGCTGCGAATTTTACAAAAATTGTTATGAATGACTGAGAAAGGAATGACGATAAAGTCAATAGAGATAGCAGGCTTGCATATATGCCGTAATCAGAGATGGAAAAAGTGCGAACCAAAAAAAGATTGAACAAGAAGGAGAAAGCATTATTGGTAATGGAACCGATAAAAACGAAAAAACTCCCCGTAATCAACTCATGACTTACAAATCTTCTACCTAAAGACTTTACTTTATTTTTCATTCCAATGCTTTTATATAGGTTTCTACTGTAAAATCAGTAGTCTTTTTCCATGTAAATTTTTTTGCCTGAAGAAAACCTTTAGCTGAGAAACTGTCACGAAGCTTTTTATCGTAAAACATTTTTTTCATCCCTTCCCCAATACTATTGAGATCATAAGCATCAACATAATAGGCTGCTTCTCCTGCCACTTCCGGCAGAGACCCCTCTTTTGAAGCTACAACTGGACACCCGCACGCCATTGCTTCAAGAATAGGAAGACCAAACCCCTCATAGAGACTGGGCATTACAAAAACGGCTGCAATATTGTATAAATTTATCAAATCATCTTCTTGGACAAATCCTGTTCTTGTTATATTTTTATTTTTCTCACAAAGACTTTGGACTTTTTGCAAATCCTGATTCCAGGGGTTTGATTTGTCAAAATTAGAACTTACCAAAGCCTTGCCGACCATAACTAAGGGGATATTTACTTTTATGGAGGCTTCTATTATTCTTGGTAAATTTTTATTCCATGTTACATCGCCCACATAAAGTGCGAATTTCTCGGGCAAATTGTATTTCCTTCGCAGCTTATCAATTTCATTTTCTGACATACTTCTCTTCTTAAATTTCTCATCTGAAGCAAGATATACAACATCAATTTTATCTTCCGCAACTTTCGCATATCTGACTATATCTTTTTTTGAAGATAATGAATCCGCAATAATTCTTATAGCTTTTTTAAGCGCGAATTTCTGCAACTGCCATTTTGTATCACCCTTAATTCCTCTTGGAAAACTATCGGGAAAAACAAGCGGAGTTAAGTCATGAACTGTTACGATAAACGGAAAAGAACTCGTTAACGGTAGGGTTAAAAAAAATGGTTCAAAATAAGGATAGTGGACTAAATCTGTATTTTTGGATATTTTTTCTCCTCGAGTAAAAAAAGTGTATTGATTTTGGGGATAATACTTAAGTAATGCTTCTTTTAGATTCTTGGTATAAAATCCAGTTCCTCTAACTCTATGCTTAACGGAGTTTTTATCTTCGATTGGAGAAATATCAAAAGCTATTTTCATTTTTTTATTATATCAGTCTTCCTGACTATGGAAAACAGCAGAAGAAAAGATAGTAGAAGATAGATGTATGAAATATTTTGCACAAAAGTATTGGCAAGAAATACATCCACTGCATACGTTCCCTTCGGAATATCAATTAGTATTTTTCCTTTAAAGTTTTCAACCTTATACTTTTTCCCATCAAGAATATAAATCCATCCCGGAAAAAACGCAGTATTGACCAATATCTTACTGTCACTATCGGCAACGACCTTTAATTTATAGGAAGAGGCCTTAAGATCAATAGCATCTATGCTTCCTGCTCCCTTTATAAACTCAAACTTGGATTGTGCTTTCTGCGGAATACTGTCTAGCCATTTTGTATTGAATAAATTACCGGGGCTATTTGTCCCATCGGTAAAATTCGCTCTCTTGAGATAATAGCTGTCGTCTCTTTTGTAGTAGGTTGCACCCTTTGAGTAACCCGAGCTTAATCCTATTACCAAAATTATTAACAAAATTGATGAAATAATCTTGATCTTTCTGTTTTTTATACATGAAACTAATGCGCCGGAAAGAAACGAGGCTATTAATATTTCAAGGCTTAAAAATCTCCACGGAAATTGGAAATAAGAGAACAAGGGAATATTTCTCCATACAAAGATAGACCAGGAAGTCATTAGAAAAAAAACTACCAGAAAGCTAATTATAAAGAACGTTAATATTTTTTTATCTTTCGAGAAGATCAAGACTACAATCGATAAGAGAAATGCTATAAGGTTAGCTATCCCAATTTGAACGGACATGGGGTTTAATAGGTCCGAAGGTGAAAGACCATATCCCCATGAGGGGATAATTAATTGATAAATATCCGGAAAATTACCAGTAGGATCAAAAATTTGAAGACCTCTTACATAATTTATCTCAAAAAGTGCGGGTAACCAAAAGGGAGAAGAAATACCAAATCCAATAACTATTATCAGAAATAGGCCTATTAACTCTTTTTTCTTATTTGATGAAGAAATTATAAGAAAAATTGCATAGCTTAGAAAGAATAAGAGAAACATTACTGCTAAAATATTGTGGGAAAAAATCACCAAAGCAAAGGAAAAGCAAGAGGCAGTGAGGAATATTTTCTTTTTGGTTTCAAAGAACCTAAGATATGACCAGAGAAGAACCGGAAAAATTCCCAGACTCCAGACTTCTCCTACCGAACCTCGAACATAGATATCCATCAAGTGGTAAGAGGAGAAGGTGTAGAAAGTAGAAGATACCAATCCTCCCATTTTTCCCCAATACTGCTTTGCCCACAGATAAAAGAAAATCGCCCCAGTTAATGTGGCCAATATCATATTAAGTTTAAAAGCATCAATAAAGCTAAAGCCCAATAAATGAAGAGCCGATGCTACATAATTTGGTAAAGGATATACATAGCTAAAAAGCGGGGTACCAAAGCCATTGTTAAAATCCGGGGCCCATCGTGGGTATAAATTTCCCTCGCTTAACACTTTAAAAAATTGCTGAAATCTTAAAACATGGTATTCCCCGTCATGGGTAGGATGAATCCCTTTCTCAAAAAGCGATTTTGTAGCAATCAATCCTCCCAAAATTGAAAGCACCAATCCCCAATCTCTTAATTTGTTTATTTTTAACATTATTTATTTAATTTGTTTATAGCTAATCTTGAATAAATTAAATACAAAATGGGCGGTAAGAATATCACTCCAATTCTAATTATTCGCGAAAGACCTTCATATGTGGCAAAATACATATAGGGAGCGTAACTTAACATAAGCCCAAATGTCAGTGCAATAAAAGTATAAACAATAGTCTTATTTTTTGGATTTAATGCTAGGAATGATAATGGCCAAATTGCATACCATGGATAGATCTCCTCTCTTAGTATTGATAGGAGAAAAATAGCAAGCATTGATATAAAACTGTAAAAATACATCTTCTCCCAATTAATCTTCCTGTTGGTAACAGTTCTTACTGCCGTATATATAAAAACAGGTAGCAAAAAGATTGTTGCATACTTAATAAGTATTGACATTAGTAGGAATAATATAGCAGGCAAAATTCTTTTACTCCTTAAAAAATAAATAGAAAGTAGGGCAAAAAACATCATTACAATATCGTTATGCGAACTGACTAAAACTTCAATTAGTACAAGTGGGCTTAATGCAAATATCAGAACAGACTCTCTTTTTTTTGAAATTTTAGAAATTAAAAGTAAAGATCCTAAATAAAATAAGACAATTAATAACTTAAAATTAAAAAGGGTAAGAATAAAATTACCAAACCCAAACAGAAGACTTACTCCCGAAATACCAAGCCAAACAGGACCATATAAAGCCAGCTTATTTGCGGCGCGCGTAAACAATAAGAATGGATCTCCGATAAACTCAATTGGCATAATTATATAAGGATTCTCTTTATAGAAAAATAAAACCTTTGATGTTGTTAAATAGTTGAATATGTCGTAAGAAAGAATGGCAGGATATGAAAAAAACAAAATTATGCAGCTTATAAAGACTAATTTCTTAATATCAATATTTTTATGATTTTTGAGAAAAACTATATAGAAAATAAAAAGAATTGAGACAAGAAATACATATAAAAACGTAGCTATAGTCCTATTATCCAATGCAAAGCCCGTATAAAATTTATGAAAATATATCAAATTAGGATCGATAAATAAAAAGGTGAAAATTAAAAAAATCAAAAGAGTAAAAATAAAAACAGGGGAAATTATTTTTATCATAGCGATTTCTGTCTTATGTTAATTGCTTCATTTAAATTATCTTCTAGATTTAGGATAGTGGGGCTATCTTTTTCAGGAACCCACTCAAATTTGCGGGGTACAAAACTTTTTAGTCTTTCAAGTTCTTCGATGTGCTTTCCTGCCGCCTCTGTCAAAACTTGTTGTTTCTCCGAAATATTTTTTCCTCCCAATGAAGCTTTCACCAAAGTAGGTTTAATTTTTGAGAAGTACTTGTTTGAAAGAAGAAGCGCTCTGTTTCCCAGCAGGTATTGCTTGTAATCAAACAGGGTTTTGGCCTCAACCAGATATTTATCAGCTTGACTCAGATTGTACTTAAACTGCCCGAAATCTCCAAAATACCAGTAAAAAGACAGGTTATCGATAATCTCCTGAGGTTTATAGAAAATGCTGCCCGGCATGGAAGAAGGGTAAGGGAGGACATAGTCGGACTGTGCAACAACTTTGGAAGCAGTAAGTACGGTAAGTATAACTACTATAATAATTATTAAAAAACTTTTCACTTCTCACTTCTAGCTTTTAACTTTTTCTTGAGTGCCATTTCCATGCTGTTTCCACAATTGTCTTCAAGTCTGAATATTTAGGAGAAAAGCCAAGCTCCCTGTTGATTTTTTGCACATCTGCTATCAAGATTTCCGCATCACCCGGTCTTCTTTTCTCCCCAATAACTGTTAGTGTTTTTCCGCTAACTTTTTCTACCATATTCAAAACCTCCCTGTTTGAATATCCAATGCCGGTTCCCACGTTATAGAAAAAGCCTCCGTTCTCTTTGCTTAATCTTTCAATAGTAAGTACATGAGCCTCTACTAGGTCTATTACATGAATGTAATCCCTGATACAGGTTCCGTCTGAGGTATGGTAATCGGTACCAAAAAGTTTAAAAGGTTTGTTTTCAAGAACTGCTTTTATTGCAAGAGGAATTATGTGAGTTTCGGGTTCATGCATTTCTCCCCTTTTTCCATCCAATGATCCACCCGAAGCATTAAAGTATCTAAGACTCACAAAGTTCATATCGAAAATCCTTTGATACCATTTAAGAATTTTTTCTACCATTAGCTTGCTTTCTCCATAGGGGTTTGTAGGTATTGTCCTGTGATCTTCCGTAATTGGAATTCTTTCTGGATTTCCATAAACACCGGCAGTTGATGAGAAAACGAAACCCTTAACATCATTTTTAGAAGCTGCATCAATAAGATTTAGGGATGCTAACGTATTATTCTCAAAATATAATGCGGGCTTTTCAACGGATTCTTCCATTGAAATAAAGCCGGCAAAATGAATTATACTGTCAATCTTATTTCCGGAAAAGAAATCCGATAACAAATCTTTATTCAACAAATTAATTTGAAAAAAATTTGCCCTAGGACTTACAGATTCTTTAAATCCCCTCCCTAAGCTGTCTATTACAAAAACCTCATCTCCTCTCTCAAGAAGACGGTCCACCATAAAACTCCCAATATATCCTGCCCCACCTGTAACCAATATTTTCATAAATTTATTTTACATCAAGGCTTTTCATTAAACCACCATCTTAGTGTCGAATCATAAATTATTTTAGGCGAAATAGGACCCCAGCCTAAGGTCTCTAAAGAGCTATTTAAAGCCCTAGACATATCAAATGCTTCTGTATTTTTTATTCTTGGGTATGTCTCATTCAGTATTTGAGCTGAGGCCGTTGCTTGAAGAGAAGAAAGCTTTGAGGTTGGCGGGTAGGGACATTTATCGTCTATAAATCCTATCTTAAAGCCATTATCATCAATTTTATTTTTTAAAGCGAGTAAATATGAAACAGATTCTGTCCGAAATTTATAATTTAGTACACAATTATACAATGCAAATTTTCTATTTGGATATAAATCCAGGAGAACTGATGCCTGTTTACGTGCATGAATGTTCAGAGAATTAGACTTTAACAGTCTGAGACTGTTATTAAACATAAAAGCTAAAAATAGGATAAATAAGAAAATGGCAACATACCTACTAATCTTGCCAAATCTCATACATAACCAAAAAAAATAACCTATGAGAATTAAGATATAGGGCTGAAGATATAAAAGATGATAAAAACTGCGTTGGCCCCAATAGTATCTCAATAAAACAAAATTAAAAATAAAAATTAGTGAGAGGTAAAATAATTGTTTGTTAACTTTTCGCTTAAAAAGCGCTATGACAACCGAAACAAAAATTGAAATCGAAAGCAAAGGACCTAATTTCGGACTGACACCAAAAAACTCAGATAAATGAGAAGGCCAGAAATCTCTTAAGTAGAAGAGCCATCTATTTGCTACGTATATTGCATTTTTCCCTACAGTATAATAATAAACAAGATTTTTGAGGTTATACCAATGATTATTCAAATCAAATAAAATTAGAGGTATAAAAGCAGTAAAAATACCAATTATTGCCGAGAAGAAATTAACTGCTCTTTTTTCTTTTTTGAGAAATAAGATAAATGGTATTATCAAAAGCCCGAAAGCCTGATAATGAATATTAATTCCAATTCCGATAACAATACCCAATAAATAGGTCCACCATAAAGATACTTTATTTCTTAGAATTTTTATCAAAATTAAAATTGCCAGAGCTGAGTAAATGGGGACAAGGTTGGGATTTGAAAGATCCACCGTGCCAACTTGAGATATCGCAACGGCAGATAATGATGAAACTAATAAGCCAAACTTTTTTCCTTCCAAATACTCTCCGATTTTATAGACTACGAGAACAAACAGTACTGAGCAGATACCCATAAAGACCCAGGGAGCATATTCCAAGCGGATGAGTAAAGAAAAAATAATTAGATGAAAATAATACCATGGACCAAAAGTAAATGGACCTAGGGAGGAGAAAGATCCCGTAAGCGGGAGCTGTAATTCTCTTGCGCCTTGAAAAGCAATCAATGCATCTCTGATAGAGTCCTCTCCGAAAGGATATCGAAAAGGTATATTGTAAAAACGCAAAAATATCGCAATTAAAATTATTCCGAGTAGTAAAACATTATGAAGATTTATAAAAGATATAGTAAACTTGTATAAATTTTTATTTCTAAACATTTCTTTTAATATATTTCAAAAATGATACAGGAAAACGTAAAGACGAAAAAAGTGAGAAAACAAAACCCTGCCATAAGTCCATAAACCCCTTATGTCTTATGTAAGTAACAAGAAACCAGTAGGCAGGCTTTAAAGTTAAAGACATTAAGCCAAATAAAATTTTAGAAAAAATATCTTTTTTTTTCATCTCCTCTTTTGTCTGACTCGCAATAAGATCTGTGTATCTTTGCCATTTAAAAATATAATCTTTAAAATCTTTGTAGGGATAGTGAATAAGCGGATTTTTAAGATATCCGACTTTCCCCTCAACCTCTGCCTGCTCATGAACATCTTTCTGAGGAAGTCTTCCCTTACCTTTTTTATATAACCTTAAAGTGTAGTCAGGGTACTGACCTCCTTTCATAAGAAACCGTCCCAAGAACCAATTTTTACGGGGTATCCAATATCCGTTTACCTGAGGTTCTCCATTTATCATTTTTCCCGCTGGTAGTTTCCAGTCGGGATCCCGCACTTGCGGTGACCATTTATCGTTTATTTTTTCTTTAATTTCTTTTGCAAGTTCGGGAGAGACTCTTTCATCCGCGTCAAGTTGGAGAATCCAATCGCAAGTTGCCATATCTATTGCCATTTGCTTGTTAATATGAAATATTTGCTTATTGGTTGTGATTTTAACTTTTGCGCCATATTTCCTAGCAATCTCAACCGTCTTGTCTTTTGATGTCCCATCTACAATTACTATCTCCTCAGCAATCTCCCTAACAGAAGATAAGCAGTTCCCGATATTTTCTTCTTCATTGTAGGTTGCCAAAACGACAGATAGCTTCATATAAACTTATTTGATTTTAATTTTATAAAAATAATTATCAATAATCCTCCTATAAGATTCCCCAAAGTTACTGAGGAAATTACATCCGCAAAAAGTCTTAACTTTGTCTCTTTATATATTGATTCGATTATATAACTTCCCTTATCCAAACTAAATTCCATGGTTCCGTTTTTGTATGGAACCTGAAACCTTACCTCAATTGGCTTACCGTTGGCCCGCATTTCCCAGCCGGGAAAATAAAGAGTATTTTCCCTTAAAATTGTTTCTCTATCTACGATTACCTTGTATTTATGATATGTTGATTTTCTTTCTAAATTTTCTATTTTTGCATCTCCGTCTATGACTTCCAAATTTGATCTGGGTTCTTTTTCCATAAACCTAATAGACCATATAGGAGCACTTTCACCTGTGTCCGTTGTGCTTTTGTATATACCTGTATAGAAACTGTCCGGCTTTTGTAAGTATTCTTTGGGACGAAGATAAAAGCTGCCCAATATCATGATCATGATAATTAAGACTAAGCTTAATTTCATCTTATATTTTTTAGGTATGGCTTCAAGAAACAAAGCTCCTAAGACTGCCGTAGTAAAAACAACAATAGCTAAGAATCTCCAGGGAAACTGAAAGTTTTGAAGAAGTAAAACTCTCGACCAAATGAAATTTGAGACAGGCAGCATTAAAAAAACCGCAATAGATAAAAAAACTAATAACAAAGCCAATAAGTAAAATTTTTCTTTTTCTTTTTTAAATTTTAAAAAAACAAAAGGAGCGGCAATTATTGAAAGCCATGAAAGAGGACCGAACTGAAACGTTAGCTCTCCTGCTCCGATAAAGCTCCCTGGCCCATAGATAAAGTCTTTGAACGAAACAAATCTTTTTAAATATTCTCCTTTCGTTACTATATTTCTAAGCGTATACTTTCCTTCGAAAAGACCGGGAATCCAAAAAAAAGCCGATAATCCGAAGCCCATTATAAAAAGAGAAAGTAAATTCATAAAAATTTTATTTTTTTCCTTTGAAAGATATATAAGTATAAGAAAGTAAAGTAAGATAAACGGCATAAGCATAAGACTTATTGCATTGTGGGACAATATCAGAAGAGCAAGAGAAAAGGATCCCCAAATGGCATCTGTAAATTTGTTATATTTATAAATTCTATGCGCAAATAATAAAACTAAAGGAATAAATGCAAAAGCAAGATTCTCTCCTATGTCTCCTCTTACATAAATCTCGACAAACCTATACGGAGCGTACGTATAAAGCGCGGCCCCGAATAATGCCGCGCTTCTATTTAAAAAACTCGCAAGCCAAAGATACATAAAAATAGTCGATAAAACCATCCCAAGTCCGAAGACGATCTTTGTAGAATCAACAAGAGAAAAGCTTAAAAAATGGAAAAGGGATGCGATGTAAGAAGGAAGAGGATATAAAAATTCAAGAATTGGATGGCCATAACCCCAATTAAGATTCCCTGCCCATCTTGGAATTATATTTCCTTCAGTAAGATTCTGATAAAAATTTGCAATTCTTGCAACATGATCCTGCCCATCATGCGTAACTGGAAGTCCTGAATGTAATAAACTAAGAATAGGTATAAAAGCCAAAATTATGAGAAAAAGATAACTAAAATAAGTTTTAAACTTATACATAGCCTTATACTACCTGAAATGAATACCAGGATCTATAGATTGCTCTGTTGGGACATTAATCTCTTCATCTGTCAGCTTGTATTTCTCTATTTTATAACCATTATCAAATCTAATTATTAAAGAAGGGTCCTTGTTTATGTGTAATAGATTAACTCTCCACCACTCATCTTTCATGTACGGATTATCAGCCGGAGGCGGAGCAATGAAAAGGTATGCCGTTTGTTTTTTTTGGAAATAATATGTTTTTTTGTCTTTAAATTTCCTAATGTAATGCATTGCGTACTTGGGCTGATAAGCAGTGGTCCCGGGGTGATATACAAAATAACCAAATTCAGCTTCATTCCCAAAAAACATTTTTTCTGCAGACTTACTTAGAAAGAGCCATGAGTTTTGGTCTTTGCCAATGAATTTTTTTTCAGCGTTGACAATGTCGATAAGCGCACTCCTTTGGTTATACAATAATATTAATAAAATTATTAAAATAAATATCTTGCTCAGTCTTGAAGTAACAAATGATGCAAAAATAAGAAACACCAAAGAGAAAAGGGGAAAGAGATAAAAGTAGAGTAGTCCTCCCGAATTTAGATTGCTTACCAGAAGATAACCAAAATAAAAATAAATGAATAAGTAGTAAATTTTTTTATATTTTTTGTCTTTGATTTGAAAAAACATGAATACACAGAAAATTAAAAATACCGCTAAATTCCCATAGCCCGGTTCCGGCCGGAAAAATTCTATTCCTGAAGTCATAAAATTTATGCGTTGATAAACCATAGAGATAATATTCAAATTATCCCTTCCGGTTGAAGTTAAAAAATTAATAGTTAATTTGGAAAGTAAGAAATCGTGCCTAAGATCGAATACGATAAAGTTGGACATGGTCACAAAAATTAAGAGATATATAAATAAGTATCGTTTTTTCTTGGCCTTTAAAGTGTCAACTGCAGCATAAAAAAACGATAAGAGCACGAAAGGCACCCCAATTGCCATTTGAAAATGAATAAGCGCACCGCCCAGTAGTACATGGGCTATTAAATATTTCATATCGTGCGTCTGAATATATTTAATAAAAAAGAAGAAAAATGCAGGAATTATGAACATAGCGCCGTGCGGATTGTAAAGACTTTTCGCGTGAAAGACGACATAAACTGAATTTATAAGAGTATAAAAATATGCAGTTTTAGTATCGAATAAATTCTTAGCAATATAAAATCCTGAAACTAAAAACCCTATTATCATAATCACCCATCCCCATCCGACCACAATAGGATTACTATTTCCAAAAAGATAAAGCGGATAGTTTACATATGTCCATAAAGGGCCGTGAAATAGTCCCGTTGACGAACTTGGACCGATAAGTATGGCTCCCTTATTTCGCATTTCATCCAGGAGAAAAAAATCGCGGGCAACTTCCCAGGTAAAATCTAAATCTCCATGCAATAAGTACCAAGATGAAAGAATTAGATTAAGTAAAATAAATAGGAAAAAAAATATCTTTAAAAACTGTGATTTCATTTTCCAGTTAAAAATTGCTCTCCCTTTTTTAATCATGCCAATAATGCAAGTTGCTTTACTCTAGCATTGCGACTTTTGTTCTGTTTTGTCCATTAAGGTTTTTAAAAATAGCAAGAGTCTTCATTTTTTTTATCTTTTTCTTGCCAGGAAGTATATCTGGAATATCTCTAAAATTTCCAACATATAAAATATCTTTTTCAAATTTTGTCTCCTTTGGACTAATTCTTTTAAACTCTAAATTTTCAATTTTATGCTCTGCAGAAAAACCACCCGAATTGGTTCCTCCTTGTTTATGATAAAATCCGGGATCATACTTTGTGTAAAAAAGATAAAACATATAAGATTGATATAGGTTCTCCTCATTTGAAATTATAATCTTATTATATTGATGCCTGTTTTGATCCACATAACTTATTGTTTCTTTTAATGCATATTGAAAAGAGTCAGATTGAGTTTCAGGAAAGAGCCAAAAATATTGTTTGAAAAAATAAGCACCAGAAGCAAATATAATGACGCTTACTGATATTAAAAATATTTTTTTTAATAAATTCTTTTTAATTAATTCATGGACTCCTATTAAGCCAAATACGGTAATCATCTGAGGAACTGGAAGTAAATTATAAGAACGCATGGCATGAGGAACGCCACGGGAGATGGCCGGCGGAATAAAGGAGATGATTACCCATATCAGAAACAAATATTTTATTTTTTCATTCAGTCCTTTTATTCTGAAAATATAATATAGACCGATTAGCAGAAACGGAAACTCCCATGCGTAAAAGAGTCCCACATTTGGCGCTTTAAATGATTCATTTTCACTACCGGTGAAAATCCACACAGGGTTAAAATGTGATAAATACTGTGCAGTGAAAATCTTAAGATCCAGTGTTCTTTTATGATAAATAATTTGGCCAATTATATTTCCCTGTTTTTTTTCTTTTTGAAATTTAACGAAATTATCGTAATAAATTTGCTGGGTCGCATCAAATGCTGATGCTCCTCTAAACCTTATAAGTGCCTGAGGAGAAAAAGATTCAAAAGCTATTGGCAAAACTACTATAAATCCAAGAAACAGAGACAACAATACCACTTTCTTGATTTTCATCAATTCTTTTTTACGGATTATAAAAAGCGGAATCAAAATTAGGGGAACAAAAATTTTTACACTTTGGTATGTGTAAAAGGATAGGGTAAAACTTAAGACGGAAAGAACTAGGAACCACTTTTTTTCAAGATTTTTGACAGATATTAAAAAAAATAAAATTCCAAAAGTCACCAGAAATAAACTTAAGTTTACTTCATGACCGAGTCTTGAAATGTAAATATGCCAAGGCGATATAGCAAGAAAAAGTGCTGATAAAAGAGCTATTTGCTCACCGAATTTATGTTTTTGAAAGATTTTTTTTGCCAAAAAATAAGCAATAAGTATGGCACCCAAAGAAAAAATAACGGAAGGTAGGCGGACAGAGACCACGCTCAAGCCAAAAAATTTAACAAAAGGTGCAACTGCGTAAACATACAGAGCCGGTCTCCAGTCGTCATATGCTCTTAAAAGTATTGGGAATTGATAGCCATACTCATCCCTTCCTGTTTGAAGCAATGAGTAAGCATTCCAACCTATACTTACCTCATCTAAGGATGCGCTGGGGGGAACAGTATCAATTTTGTATATCCTGAGAAACAAGGACAGTAAGATAACTAAAAACAGGAAAATGTAACTCTTATTCATTCAACCAAAAGCATGGCTTTCTCTCCATTCGGATAAGATTCTTCAAACAATGAAGTCGCGTTTGGGAAATCGACTGGTCTTCCTACAAATAGAGTCTTACCATCTCTTATTTCCTTACTCCAATCAATTGGCCTGAATTCATACTTGCCGTATCTGTGATTTTCTCTGAAGCCCCCTGAGGAGTAAGTGCTTTCTTTTTGATATTCTAAGGGGAGATATCTTAAATAGAAAAGAAAAAACATGTAGGATTGGTCCATCGGAGGCTGATTGGAAACAATAATTCTATCATATTTATTTTCTATTTTTTTAATTTCCGCAATTGCCTTCTCGTATCCATATTGCCATTCTTTTGCATAAAAATAATTTTGCTGTACAAAGTACTGATTTAGATAATAGTAAAAATTAAAGATAAAAAGTAGACTTATGAATGATAGTATTAAATATCTTGAGCCGGAGGCGGACCAGCCCTTGGCCGGGATATTTGATAATTTTTGCAATGAATAGAATAAACCCATTGCGGTTAGAATCGAAACCATAGGCACAATATTTAGCGTTCTTACCGCATGCGGCACTCCCGTGGTAATAGACGCAGGAATGGGCGCAATTAAAATCCATAAAAAAACAAACAGCTTAGTTTTTTTCTCAAATCCGCCAGCTGGCGGACCAAAAAATAAATAATAAATTCCCAAAAATAAGAATGGTAGTTCAAAAAGGTACAAAAGGCCCATATTCGGCGCGTGATGTCTTGCAATATCTCCTGAAATAAATAGCCAATTAAGATTAAAATGGGAAAGATAGCCGCTTGTTATCAATTTCGCAAAGACCACCCTTCTGTTATCAAGTATAAGTCCCAAAATATCGTTATTCTTTTGATCCTCAAGAAGTTTTATCGAGTTTTCTTTTAAAACCTGTGTGCTTTCTGAAAAGATACTAACCCCCTGCGCGCGGGTCAAGGCTTCTTTGTTTGTAATAGTATAAAAAACCATGGGAGAAACTATAAGCAATCCGAAAACAATGGCGGTCAATAAATATTTCTTGGGCAAATCAAGAAGTTCCTTTCTGTATAGTAATGTCATAGCTAAAAATAAAATTGGAAGGAATACTTTTTCACTTTGATAAACATAGATACTTATTCCCGCAAAAAAAGCGGAAACAGAGAGAAGCCAGGGCTTTTTAAGCCCTTTTATGAAAGACAGGACGGCAAGAATGTTCAGACATAATCCCACATTTGATTCAAAAGCTATTCTGGAAAACTGTATATGCCAGGGGGAAATTGCTAGAAAAAAAGAGGACAGAAGCGCTATCGAATCTTTTTTAAAAAGTTCTCTAGCAAGGAAGAAGAGTGCGATAACGGCAATAACTCCGGCAATAGCCGACTGAATTCTTACGGCAAATGTGGTAAGACCGAAAAATATTATTGAGGGTATGGTAAGATATGCGTAAAGAGCCGGCTTGTAGTCATCAAATGACCTAAGCACTATTGGAAATAATTTCCCATATTCATCTCTACCGGTTTGCAAAATTGAGTAAGCGTTGTAGCCTAAAGCAACTTCATCCCAATCCGGTGAAATAGGTACTTTTCCTAGCTGCCAAAATCTCAGAACGATAGCTAAGAGTATTATTCCAAGAAAAATAATCCAAACAAATTTTTTCGTCATAACAATTCGGTAATATAATAATTTAACAATTCTAACTTCATAATGTATAAGCGCTTAGAATTGGTTGTCCATTCAGCAAATAGAAATTTTTAACTACGTTTGCATTTTTGGGTACCGATTCCGCTAAATCAATATGTAGTATATTCCGGTCATCCTCTTGTTTTATATCTTTTGCGAACCTGAACTTGTCATAGCCCCGGACATCAACAAACCCAAAGACATCTCTTTTTATAGTTGCTGTTTCTCTAAATTCCTCAGGATTCTTTGCGGTATAAAACAGATAGTATATGTATGGTCTCCCTAATTCAGGAGTTACATAAAATAAGTCATATTCATTATAGACTGATGACTCAATGAAGCCTATAGATTCTTTGTATCCGTACTGCCATTCTCCTGAGTACTGACGTGAATAATGAACCAGATAATCGTGGAGGAAATATGAGAAATTGAAAATTAAAAATAAAATAACTGCGGAAAATATCAAATATTTTATGTGTATTTTTGCTATTTGATATTTCATCTTTGAGATTGCGCCTAAAATGGCAATCCCTCCGTATGCGCTTAATAGCTGAAAGGCGGGTAAAGAGTTTTCAATTCTTAGAGCATGAGGAGTTTCCCTAGCTGCTCCCGCCGGAACAATTCCAATCAGAAGCCAAACGGGAACAATCCACCAGTACCCTTCTTTCTTTCTTATCAAATATAATATACCTAAAATAAAGAAGGGTACTTCCCAAAGATAAAGCTGTCCCACGTTTTGTGTTGAAAACTTAGGATTCCCATCCCCCTTAATAAATAAAAAATCCGGATTTAAATTATCGAAATAATGTCTTAAGTACTCCACGCTAAAAGCAAGTCTTCTGTTGTGAATTATTTTCGATATAATTGAATTATTGTCATTTGCTATTTGTTTATTCGCATTTTCTATTATTCCTATATTTGAAAAAATATTTACTTCTTTAAATCTTAAACTTGCCTGAGGAGACATAAGAAATTTTAAAGTTGGGAGAATAAGGATTATCCCTAAAATAATTGCAAGGACCGTTTCTATTTTTCTTTGCCATAGTTCTTTTCTGAATGCAAACGTTAAGATTAATACTAAAATTGGAGTAACTACCCTTGCAGTATTAAAAGTATAGATTGATAAAACGAAAGAAACAACGGAGAATAATAAAATCCATCTTTTACCATGCACCGACAGAAGAAACAACCAAATACCTAGAACAATAAAAAAAGTGGCAACGTTTGCTTCAAAAGCTGCTCTTGAAAGCATGATGTGCCATGGGGAAATTGCAAGAAGAAAAGCCGAAAGCAAAGCTGTCTCATCTCTGATTTTTGATTTATAGAAAATTTCTCTTACCAAAAAGAATGTGATTATGACCATAAAAATACCAAACAAAGCTGAAGGGAAGCGGACTGCAAACTCCGAAAGACCAAATATTTTAACAGGAACTACAGCAAGGTATGAATACACTGGGGGCTTGAAATCTCCAAAAGATTCCAAATAATCCAAAGGAAGGAACCTTCCAAACTCATCCTTTCCATCAATCCCTAATGAATAAGCATTATATCCCCAAGCCGCCTCGTCCCAAGTAAGTGACGGTGGATTTTGTCCAAGCATCCAAAATCGCAGTAAAATCGCAATTACAATTATTGTCAGTGGAAGAATTTTATTTGCTAAATGCATCAATTTCTATAAATATACCACTCTTCTTCTAAAATAGAATATCGAATTATTTGATCCGGATTCCATAAGTAGTTCATGTGTGAAATTTTAGTTTTGGGGCAAGGAAAAGGGACAACATACGTTGATTTTTCTTCAGACAGTAACTTTCTGGGATCATTTTTTGATAGATCAGGACAACCTTGCATAAACGTAATATTATCAATTTTTATTATATTTTTATTAATATTGGCCTGTGCTAATTGGGGTGAAACTTTGTTGTAAAATGCGTAATGGAGAAAAGTATTATATCCTGTTTTCGCAACTAGAATAAGCTTTCTTTTTCCTTTTTCCTCCTTTAAAAATCTTGCCAAATCCTGCGTTGCTTTAGAGTAATATTTTGACCCTTGACTGTCCCATTCAAAATAATATTGGCTAAAATACCCACTCACAGCATATATATAAACAAAAACCAGGATAAAATAAATAATATTTCTTACTTTAATTTGTTTAATAAAATAAGAGATTGAATATATTCCTGCACCAATAATTACTGAAACCCATGGGAGCATAAAACTCGATCTGATCGTATACGTTATCGGATCTGCCCCAAAACCCGAAGGTAGAGGAGCAACAAATAGGAACAACATGATTAGAAAAAACTCTTTTTGCTTCTTAAGAAATAGATAAATCAAGCCGGGTAAAATTAGCAAAGCTTCCATCAAGTAGAATTGTCCTCTTCCCCAAATTGAGAAAATTCCGCTTCCTTCTTGAGAAGTAAATAAATACTGCGGAGAGAAGGCATGGCTGTATTGATCAACGAATATCCGAAATAAATAGGTTGCTTTATTATGGAATATTTTTTTAATAATTTCAGGCGCACTAGATACTCTCCTCTCAAGTTCGACTTTCTCGGAGACAGTACTTGAGATATTTTGAAAGAAAAATTGACTTGGGCCGTAAGATGAGGCGTTTTCATACTTTGAAAGATATATGAATGATGAAAAAGTAAACAGTACAAATCCAATAATAATCACAACTTGTTTATGATTTAGATGCTTAATTTTATACCAAACAAGAATTAACAATATCGGCAGAAATATAATCTTTGTCCCACTATAGCAGTAGAATGCTAGCAAAAAAGCAACCATGGATAATGAAGTCAGGATAATATTGCTCTTTTTTAAATAAATAAAAATATTTATTCCGATCAGATATAACATAAGCGCAATAGTCCCTTCATAAGCAAACCTAGACAACTGCAAATGCCAAGCTGAAAAAGCCAAAACAGCAGATGATAAGAAAGAGATAGTTCTATTTTTTAATAATTGAAGAACTACCAGAAAAGTTAATGAAACTGAAGCAATTCCAGCTAAGGCGAATGGAAACCTTGCCCAAAACATGTTCAAACTTAATAATCCAACGAATGGACTAGTAAGATAAATTGGAACAGGATTGAATGCATAACTGTCCATTATGAATGTTAATGGAAAAAAATTTCCATGCAAGTCTCTTCCAGTTTCCCATATGCTATATGAGGAATACACCAGTCTTATCTCATCATCGGATAAACTTGATGGAATTTTCCCCAGATACCAGAGCCTGGGAATAGAAGCGATAATAACAACCACTAAGATTAGCCAAATAATTTTTTTCATCAAACAAAGATTTCTGATTTATAAATTTTAATTTTATAAAGAATATATAGAGCCAATGTCATAAATGTTTCCGCTATAAATTTTGCACCTTTTATATATTGTATAGATGATGATTCTGAAAAATAACGAACAGGAACTGGATACTCCGACACTCTAAATCCATGTGCTATTGCCGAAACCATAAGCTGCTGATCAAAAACAAAATCATCGGAGAAATTTTCCATAGGCAGGTTCTTAAACACTTTTCTTGAATAAGCTCTGAAACCACTCATATGTTCTGTAAAATTTACTCCTAAAACTATATTCTCAGTCAAGCTTATGACCCTATTTAGATAATACTTCATAAGAGGCATTCCGCCATCTAATGCTTCTTTTCTAGTTCTAATCCTTCCTCCAAACATTATGTCAAATCGCCCATCTTTTATGGGTTTTATTAATTCTTCTGTGAGACTACTGTCATATTGGTAGTCGGGGTGAATCATAATTATTATATCTGCTCTTTTTTTTAATGCTTCCTTGTAGCATGTTTTTTGATTGCCTCCATAACCCTTGTTAGATTCATGTTCAATAACGGTTAAACCTAAACTTTTTGCAACTTTTACAGTATTATCAGAACTATTATCATCAACAACAATAATCTCATCAACTACGCCTTTTGGGATATCCTTGTAGGTTTTCTCTATGGTTCTTGCAGCATTGTAAGCTGGCATAACCACTATAACTTTTTTTTTCATATAGAATTTGATTGAATTCTATACCGACATCTATATTTTTAATATCTTAAATGCTTTCGACCCGTCACTTCTTTTTATTTCAACTAACGTCGTGAAATCTTTCGACTCTTTACAAAGACCACTGTTTACGTATAGGACCTTTTCCTCACCGGTAATTTTTCCGGTTTCATCATCTATTCTTAACGGGCACTCTTCTTCCGTAAATTCATAATTGCCAAAACTGACATGATCCGACTCTCTCATATCTATATTTTTTGTTTCCTCCTGAAACAAAGCGGGCTCATATTTATTGTAAAAAAGGAAAAATATCGTAGGCGCACTTTCCCTGCTTGTAATTATTGCTTTTTCATAAGAGGGCAGAAGCTTATTTACCTCAAAGACAAGTTCTCTGTATCCATCCTGTCTATACCAAGTTCTATAGAATTTACCTTGAACAAAATATTGAACTAAAAAGTACGAAAAATTAAAAATAGCAAGAATTATGAAAACTAAAATAATACCTTTTCCCGGCAGTTTCCTGTTTTTAAGATTTTGCAAAAAAACAAAGAGTCCATAACCTGACAGAGTTGAAATCGCCGGAACGGCTATTAGCGTCCTTTGCATATTGGGTATATCGTCATAAGTAAGGGCAGAGCCGACAAAAGCTATAAGGACCCATCCGCAAAGGAATATAGCCTGCCTAAATGATTTCTCAAATAATTTAAGAAGTGAGAGCAAAATAAGTGGAAGTTCAAAGATATATATAAGGCCAATTTGAGGAATGCGAAATCTATCAGGAAAACCGGCATCTGAAAATAAAAACTCAAAAGAAAAATGCTTAAAGTAATTATTTACAAATGTCAAAGAGTATCCTGTTATTTTATTGTGGAAGATACGAGATATAAATTGAGGGACTTCTGCAAGATGATCTCTAATGCTTTGCTCCTGAATAATTGAGGAAGTTGCGGTACTTTTAAATATGCTTAGGCTATTTATCCTCAGAGATAAATCACTCGAACTCAGGATCAAAGCTACGGGTAAAATTATTAAAATAATATAAAGAAGTGCCAAAAAATATTTGGCTCTTTTTATGTTTTTAAGCTCGTTTAATGAAAATGCCAGAAAGGGAATAAAAATAGGAAGAAAAACCCTGGGGGCCTGATAAATAAAAAAATTAATAGAGAGTGAGATAAGGGCTAAGAAAAGAAAAAGTAAGTTTTTTTTCTCTAAAAAAGTAAGATATAAAAAAATTCCAAGACAAATAAAAAATACAACTATCGTATTTTCCACCGCAACTCTTGAGAGATTTATATGCCATGGGGAAATTGCAAGAATTAAAGATGAATAAAGACCAATTAAATTCTTATTTTTATCTTTATGAAACAGGCGCAATGTTATCAGGAAGATAAGAGGTATTGTAATAACGCCAAACACCACCGAGGCTGTTCTTATGGAAAATTCGCTAAGACCAAGCAGTGCAATAAAAGGAATGGAAAAGTAAGAATAGCCCGCCGGGCTAAAAAAGAAAGACTCAAAATGAATAGGAAGAAAAATCCCGCTTATGTCTCTACCGGTTTTTAAAATTGAGTAAGCGTTGTAACCCAGAACTGTTTCGTCGCGGTGTAAAGATATGGGAACGTTCCCCAACTGATAAAAGCGCAGGATAAAACCAAGCAAAATAACTAAAAATAAAAAGAAATAAATTTTTTTCACGGTTTTTTTACTATTAAATTAAGTTTTTTTCTAAAAATAAAAACTGCAAACAAAGAAAATACAAACATAAGCGATATTATATCAGCAGCAAGTCTTATGGGTGATTCTCCGAATTTTACCGAAACATTATGGATACCTTTGGGAACATCAAACGTAATAAGTCCTCTCTGATTTATGTCTTGAAATTCAATCGGAACTTTTTTCCCGTCCACCTTTGCTCTCCATCCCGGAAAATAGACAGTATTATCTAGGATTCGCACATTAGACTCGGCATTAACAGAATAAAGATGAAGATTTGATTTCCTTTTTAGATTTTCTATCTTGCCGGACCCCGAAATAACCTCAACTGACGCATCGGGGAATTTATAAGCATCTCCCTCAACCCATATAGTTGTGGCTTCATTGTGATAGGCTGCGGTCCCGGGAAAATCAAAGTAATATTTATCCGAATAATTTACATAACCTGAAATTTTTGTCATCGGCAAGGAAAATAGAAGCAATAATAGGATTGACAAAATAAAAATTTTTTTGTTGAAAAAATTATTAAAAAAATGCCCAGTCAATACAGACGCAGCGAAAAATGAAACAGCAGTAATTCTCCAGGGAAATTGAAATTGTTGAAGAAGATGAATTTTACTCCATAACAAATCAGATAAGGAGGTGGAAAAGAAAACTCCCATTGCTAAAACAAAAAGCCAGTATAAAATCACGCGTTTGTTCTTTATTTTCCCGAAAATAATCGGAATACAAGAAATTGAAAATAAAACGTGCAGTGGGCCTATTTGAGCAGACAATCCTCCTGGCTCATTTACATTGCTACCAAACCCCCACCGGGAATAAATTATATTTCCTATATTTAAAAAATGGTCCTTGTACCAATCAGATAAAAATATTTTACTATTTATGTATTTTGCTTCCAAGAGTGCGGGTATCCAAAAGTAAGCGGATAAACCTAGTCCTATTAAAAGCAGCAGTATGTTTGAAGCTAAAATTCTTTTTTCTTTAAAGCTTCTCACGATTATATATCCAAAGATTAAAAATGAGAAGACTAAACCAAGAATACTGTGTGAGTGAATTAGAAGAGCATAAGAAATGCCACCTAAGACTATATTAAATATTGATATTTTTTTTAAATTCCTTTCGATAAAAAATAGTATTAAAGGAGGGAACACGAGAGCCAAAGACTCACCCAGATGACCTCTTACGAAAGTGTCAAGAAATTTATAAGGGGCAAGGCCATAGAATAAAGATGATATAATCGCGGCGTTTCTCTTAAATATCAGTGATGACCAAAGGTAGAAAAATAGCGGCGCTATTATAAAAATTAAAGCCATTAATATCTTATAACTGTCCTGAAGAGTAAAACCCAGGAGGTAAACCAGTATGGCCGTGTAATCACTCAGGGAGTAGAAAAATATAAAACCCGGATTTCCATATCCGTAATTAAGTCCTCCTGCCCATCGAGCAGGAATTTGTCCATCTGAGAAAGCTTCAAACCTTTCCGCTATTCGCGCTATTTGTGGGATATTATCATGAGCTACAAAAAGACCAGTGTGAAATAAAGGAATCGAATATAAGAACATTATTGTAAATATGAAAAACAAAGAGTTATATTTTTTCAAAAAGGAGGATAATAATTTCATTACTCGTATTATACTAAAAATATTATGGTATATTTGATCTACTATCAATGACTACTAAAAATAGAAAATTTATATCTAATCTTATTCTGTTTGGCGTCATTCTCATACTTGCTTCATTTTTTCGTATAATAAATCTTGATCTTATAGAGTTTAAATCGGATGAAGCTGCCAACCTACTCATATCCTCAAGACAATTATTTGACAAACCAATACCTCCCGGCGGCACAGGCTCAAGTGTGGGCGTGTTAAATCCTCCGTTTTTTAACTATCTTTTAATTCCTCTTACTTATATTACGCTAGACCCCAAAGTTATAACTTTTTTCATTGCCTTTATTAACGTTTTAGCAATAGCTTTTTTCTTTATGATAGTAAAAAAATACTACAACTTAACCACAGCAACCATAGCCAGTATTTTTATGTCTCTGTCTCCTTGGGCGATACTGTTTTCTCGTAAAATATGGATGCAAGACTTACTGATCCCGTTTTTTGTTCCTCTTTTCTTAAGTCTTCATAAATTAATAGCTGAAAACAGGCAAGCCTACTGGGTCCCTTATGTTGCTGCTTCCCTTTTCTTAATTCAACTTCATCAAGCAAGTATTTTTTTTCTTGCGCCGCTCACTCTGTTTTTGCTGATTAAAAAAACTAAGATTAACCTAAAATATATCCTCACAGGAGTACTCATTGGTATTATTCCTTTATTGCCATATCTTTTATACGAGCTGAGCAATGGCTGTCCGGATTGTTCGGCAATTCTTATGTCTTCCAGTAAGCTGAGAACTTCTCCTTCTTTTGAGATTTTCCAGAGACCCCTTCAAATCTTAGGGCAAGGTAATTTCGACTTCATACTTGGGCAAAATGGTCTGATTTCTTTTTCAAAGGATTATAAGTTGGCATTTGAGCTTCGCAAAGTACTTTATATTTTTTATATTCTAATTCCCTTATCAATTGTGATTTTTGCTAAAATTTATAGGAAATTTTCATTCCTGATTTACTCGCTTATTGCGGTCTGCTTTCTATATTATTTTCTCAAAATAGAGCCTCAAATGCACTACTTTATCTTATTTATTCCTATTCTTTCTCTTTCACTGGGAACCTTCTTTGATTGGATAATAAAAAAAGGTAATACTTCTTTGAAAGCTCTATCTGTTTCTACGCTTTTAATAATTTACTCTACTTTAATTGTATATAACTTTTCTTTTTTTGAATTTGTCAAGAAAAATAAGGGAACCCCGGGAGATTATGGGACATCATATATCGAAACCAAGAGAAATACTGACGATAGGCTTAAGGAATATAAAGAAAGAAAAGATTACGAAGAAATTTTTTTGGCAAGCCATCTGCCTTTAAGATATATGTTTGGATTTATGCCACTTTCCAAGATGGTTTACCCTCAGAGATTACACGAGGAGGAAATTAAGAGCTTAGAGCAAAGGTTAGAAAATCAAGAAACCGATCCAAGGATAAATCAAAAGCTAATAGCCTATTATACTAAGAACGAGCCAAGCATTGAAACTGTAAAGTTATTGAGAAAAAAAACTGAATCTATTCGTGAGTATAAAAAAGTTTATGATGAGGTGCTTTCTTATTATGTATCAAAAAATTTCTTAAAGTATTACAGAAGTGAAAGATTTGATGTAGAATTTTTTTACCCCGAGCATTGGAAAATACAAAACTCTGAGAATGCGGTAATTCTTGATGAAGACAATTTCTCACTAGCCCTAAAAAGAGGGACTAGGGGAATTGAGATAAGTTGTTATAAAGGCAATTGTAATAATAATATTGACGAACTTAGAAACGCTGTTAGGCTCTTTTAGCTTGTTTTGTATTCTCCTCCGGCCAGAAGTAAGCAGTAATCAAAAGCATAGAGATATATCCAAGATGACTGTTGTTAAAGTATCTGGAAAGATACCAAAAAACAAAAAGAAATAACGCATAAACAATTATCATTCTTTTTACAGTATTCTCTTTCTTTTGCCAGTTAATAAACCAGATCATTAGGGGAACTGTGATAACAATCTGCCAAATCCAAAAGGGGTAATATGAAAAAGAATTTTTTATAATATTAAGATCTTTTAATAAAACACCCAGTCCATAGCCGGCTATCGGATAGCTATGCTGTGCATTTCCCGATAAATAAAATATTGTGCTATTGAGGTAAGCCTGCGGATTCCAAAGAAAAAAAGGTAAAACAATTACGGAAAAAACAACAGTAAACGGAATCAAATCTGATAATGTTTTTTTTAAATTTTTATTCCTTAAATAGAGATAGGCAAAATAAAAGGGGAAAATTGGCCAAACAGACTGCTTGGTTGCAAAAGCAAATGCCATAAGAACGCCGGATAATAAATTTTTACCCTTACTTAGGAAATAAAAAGAGGCAAAAAGAAACGCATACATAAATATATCGTCTCTTCCTTCAAGAAGATACCCCAGTGTCGCAGGATTAAACGCAAGAAGAGTTACGAACAAAAGTTTTTGCCCGGGGTCCTTAACGAGCTTAAAAGCAAAAAATAAAAGAGTAAAGAATAAAAAAATAAGGGGAACTCTGCCATCAAAAAAACCGAATAAAACATGAGCAGACATCAAATAAAATGGGGCTGCAAAAATAAGATAAAAGGGTTGCATGACAAAATGATACAAAGCAGGATTTATTTCGGTCTCCGAATAACCCCATTCGACAAGAGGCGTATTAAAATAAGTAGTAGCGTATGGATTAACTCCATGAAGCAGGAATCTTATAGCAGACTCCTGCTGGACAATAATATCATGCACGCCATAGACAGGCGATGTCTGACGCCGAACAATAATCGAAGAGTAAAATGCACTTCCTATGGAAGCTGCTATAAGAAAAAATAGTAATAAATACTTTATCTTAATTTTTGTTTTTTCTATAAGATTTATGATTGAAAGGTCGGTTAATGCATAGACAAAAAAACCAAGGAATATCAATCCAAAAAGCCAGTATGGAGTTTCTCCCGGTCCTATGCGGTATGTCATGATAAAAGGAGAAAGAAGGGCAAATATTAAAACAGTGTCTATCTTTACATTTTTCATACTTAACCCTTAATATTACATTTTATACCACTCTTCTGTTCTTTCATATATCTGTTTCGGGTTAACCTTCACCCACTTATCCTTACTTAATTCGGAAGAAGCATAACCATCTAAATCCAGAATTTTATATCCATTGGGTCTTTCAATAAGCGTCGGGTATACAAATGTTTCCGCTCCGGAAGTAAAGACAACTCCTATTTTTCTACCATCTTCCGCTATCCTTCCTTTTGAATAAAGATAAAGACTTAGTATCAAATTTTTATCAGCCCACCTGTATTGAGAAGAATAAACAGAAAATTTATTCTCCGGAAATTTTTTAAACAAGAATTCTATGCTTTCTCCTGCTTCAATTGCAGAATAATTTCCCTTGAAGGTAAGCTCTGAAATGTCTTTAAGAAAACTAAATAATAAAACAGTCATAATTATAAATAATCCTCCAATCTTATTTATCCTATAAAATCTGTACGTGAACCATCCTGCAAGAAGTAAGATAAATGGATGGAGAAACATAAGATAACTGTCAAATAAAGGGGTCCTAAGATATCTTAAAAAGATAACCATAAGAGAAAAGCTTAAAATTAAAACAGTCAATTCTCTTGTCAATTTTTTTTTAAAAAAATCTAGGGCTGCGGTAAAAAAGATTCCGATAGCTATTGCTGCTGCAATTATCGCTTTTCCTCCAATTATATGTGCCCATGCACTTGGCCAAAAAGAACTTACATACGTAAGCCATCTCCTACCCAAAACATCTAAGGAGATTTTATATTGATCGTAGATATAATATTGAAGTGTGTTCTTGCTATTCACAAAGTCACTCTGAATATCAAACAACAAAATTGGGATAAATGGTAAAAATAAACCCGAAAACAAAACCGACAAACTTTTTAACGTAGGCTTGCCTGAAAATAGGATGGTTATCAGTACAAGAAATATTAGGCCGGCGCCCTGAAGATGAACTGTAATAGCAAGACTTGCACTAAATCCTAAGAAAAACAGAAATTTTAGTTTTTTCTTTTTTAGAAATTTAATTGATGAATATACTGCAAAAAGCGCAATTAGCCCAATGATCGACTGATTTGTTAGGTTGAAGGACTGAGCAATTTCAGATGTAGAAACAGCAGCCATTAATCCTACCAGAATTCCGAATTTAGCATCGATAAGCTCTTTTGCAAGAAAAATAATTAAAAATACGAAAACTAAGGATGTAAAAGAGAGAAATATCCATGGAGCATTTACGATACCGGGGAGAAGTAATGTGCCTAGCATTATAAACCAATACCACTCTCCGCCTGTCTGGAAAGGTCCTGCAGATGAAAATGGCCCAACTAGAGGAATCTTTCCTTCCGTAAGTGCATATTTTCCAACAATTGCTCCGTATGCCTGATCGTAAGCAAGTCCCCACCTATTATCGTAATTATAAAAACGGAGAAAACATGCAATTGCTATGATTAAAAATACTGACGCTTCGAACCAATTTCTTCTTGCTAATGATTTTATTTGCTTCAAGTTAATCGATGAATCTATACTTAATTATTGACCAGAGGGCGATAAAACCGTCTCTAAAAGTGTTTAATTTCTTTCCCTCACTATACTTCCTTGGCTTAGTCACTATAGGAATTTCCTGGATTTTATATCCGTTTTTTAGTAATTTTGCCGTTATTTCAGGTTCAAAGTCAAAAGCCCTTGCGTTAAGCTTGATGCCTTTTAAAGCATTCCTGGGGAAAAGCTTATAGCAAGTCTCCATATCGGTTATCCACTGGCCGTACAAAATGCTTGTCATAAGACTTAAAAATCTGTTACCAAAGTAATGAAGCAAAAAAAGAGGCTCTTTCTCATCTCTCTTAAGGTTGGGTGGTCTCTGAAGCCTTGTCCCGTAAACAACTTCAGCCTCTTTTCCTAGAATTGGCTTTATAAGCTCCTTTATTTGCTCCGGATTGTATTCAAGGTCAGCATCTTGAATTATTATATATTCTCCGGCCGAATTCTCTATGCCTGTTCTTACGGCAGCCCCCTTGCCAAGATTTTTCCCGTGACGAAAAATCTTGAAATTTGATCCGCCAGCTGGCGGAGTGAAATTGGAAATTACCGAGGCTGTTGCATCGGTCGATCCGTCATCTACGACCACGATTTCTTTTTCTACTTTTGGTATTTTAACATCTGAAACTTTTTCAAGAATTTTACCTATTGTTTTCTCCTCATTAAAAACAGGGATAATAATGGATAATTTCATTCGTATAGTTTTATAATTTCTTTATCTTTTCTTAAGAACTGTTTTTGATATTTAGAACTCGATTTTATAATTTTTGGAAGGAGAGTTAAAGCATTAAAAAATCCCATAAAGAATGGCAAGTCCATTCTCATGAGCGCTTTTAGAAAATGGTAAGGTAACCATACTATGTGCGACAACTGAAAATTAATGTCGGTTATGTTAGTCCATACAAAAACAAATTGATTCCTATAGGCAATTGATTTTACCTTAAAATCTGAATAATGTGTTTTTATAGATCCTTTTGAATGCTCGTGCACAACAACGCTTCTGGGCTCAAATAATATGCTATACCCCGATTTCTGTGCTCTATAAGACAGGTCTATGTCCTCCCAGTAGAAAGGGTTATATAATTCGTTTAGCCCTCCTAATTTCTCCCAAGTTGATTTTCTAAAAACGCCGCTTCCCCCCGAAACCCAAAGAGTATCTTCCCTATCAACATTTCCCCTTCTATGCGCCAGAAACCCTCTTTCCCACTTACCAAGCCCCCTTCCTCTTAGAATATGCTTCCCATCCTCAACGCTTTTATCCATGCAGCCTACAGCAAAAATTCTTTCATCTTCAAAATGCGGAAGCAGGTACCTAAGAAAGTCTTTCTGTGGGTAAGCATCTGTATTTAGAAGAATTACAATCTCCCCGGTTGCTCTCCCTACTCCCCTATTAACAGTGGACGAAAATCCCATATTTTTCTCATTTTGCAATAATTTTATTTCTATTTTTTTATCTGTATTTTTTATATTCTTGTCCTGAGCCTGTCGAATGGATAATATTTGATTTTTAATATAATTTACCGAGCCGTCGCTTGATGCATCGTCAACAACAATTATTTCCGCTTTTTTATTTGACAAAGCTAAAGCTTCTTCTATCTTGGGGAGATTTTTTTCAAGAAGATGCGCGCCATTAAAATTGGGAATAACAAGACTTACCATATTAAAATAGTTTATTATAAAACTCGACCGTATGATTGCCTTTTGGAACAATAACACCCCTGAAATTAAAATTAGTTAAGTAAATCTTGGTATCCTTTCCATTCATTCTTGCTTTCCATGCAGGATAGAAAGAGTCAGTCAAAACTAAAAAACCATCACTTTGGCTGTCGGTCTCAACCACTACTCTATTCGCATCATAAGAACTAATTGATGTCTTGCACTTTGTACACCCTTGGGGTGGATTTGTATTTACACCTGCGGATGTTTCAATGATTGCCGTATCTCTTAAGTTAACACTTTTGTCAAACATTTTTCTTATTACCTCATCCCTACTTTTCGCCATCTGTACTTTCTGAACAAAAAATACTCGAGGCAGTGTTTCTTTATTTTCGTAAACTCTTGTTTCTACTTCCTGAAAAACTTTTTGAAGCTTTTCTGAATCTATATCGGAAAGGCTTAGGACATATTTAACTCCCAGAAGATCAACTATTTTTGACTCAAAATTATGCGGTGTAATAATCCGGTTAAAACCAAAGGGTGGGTTAATGTTGGGTTCTCTTCTTTCTGATGCTGCTATAAGCTCCCCATAACGGCGCAGGTATAATGGGTCGTACCCATCAATACTTTGCAATTTGTATATAGTAGAAAAATTAGGAGGAAAAATTCTTGAATCAGTTGTCATAAATCTAAAATTTCCAAGATTTTTCTGAAGGAAACTAATAGTTTTGGTATTTGGGAAAAGATATTCTTTTTTTGTAAAAGGAGTAAATTTCCAACCAAACCTCAATAAATCAAAAACGGTTATTGCAATTAGTATATAAAATAAAAAGATCGTAAGTTTATTTTTTGGCTTGAATTTGTTCAAATAGAAGATGACTGCTATAACAAAACTTGAGAAGATAAAAAGCACTGTGGGAAGTATTAGATTTTGTTTTGCCACATTAAGATTGCTTGATAGGATTAATCCCTTATGAAAAACCAGAATGAGATACCATAGGATTACATATACTCCTGAAAAAATTCCGAGAACGCACAGAATATACTTTTTGTTTTTGGTTTTATAAAAATAATCAAAACCTATCGCTGCCAAAACGCTAAGAGAAAAACATATTACAAAAAGCAGCCTTGTTGGTTGAGATGTATAGATAAAAGGTATCTTGAAATCAAAAGGAATTTGTGAAAAGAAAGTTGGAAAAGCAAATATCAGAGACACAAAAAATGCAGCTCCAAAAAAAAGAGTTTTCTTGTCCTTCCTGAAAAACAGCGCGTAGAAAACCAGCATGAGAGGTATTATACCCACATATCCTATAAATTCTGCATAGTTCCAAGCCCCCCAATAGTTAAGCGTTGTCGGGTTTCCAAAAAAATCAGGAGATATAAATTGAACAATATGCTGCCAAGGAATAAACCAGCCGGGAGTCCTGAAATCAGGAATATCAACATTTCTTGCCGAAATAAGAATAACCTCCAGAGTAGGATACCATTGAATGAAAGTTAAGATAAAAAATAAAATATAAAGTATTAAAAATACAAATAAAAGTTTAAATATTTTTTTATATTGAAGGGAGCGAGCTATCAGATAAGCTGTTGAAAAGATAAAAAGATAAAAAAAAGTCTGCAAGTGTCCTGCGAAAAAAGAAGAAGTCAGGGAAAAAACGAAAATAAAAGACCAAATCAATAATTTTTTATTTTTAATATTTATTTTTGATAATTGATTTTTGATACTTAATTTTTGATTATCAATAAAATGATTAAAGATTTTATCTATAGATAATAATATTAAAGGTAACCAGAGTGCCGAATGAAGGACTGTTCCCCAGGTTAGCCAAGCAATAAAAAATCCGCTTAGAGAAAACGTTATTGCTCCAAAAATACCCGCCGCTCTATTGAGTCTTAGGTTTCTTAAATACAAGAATAAAAATATTCCGGCAAGAAGAGGTTGTAATATGATTAAAACCGTCCATGCAAAAGGAAATGAAGCTAAAAAGAACAGAAAATTAAATGGATAAAAAACAGCAGATTGAAAATTGGCAAGAAGAGGAGTTCCTGCCAAGTTGTAAGGATTCCAAAGGGGCAACCGTATATCCTTTAAGCTATTTATAGAAAGATTTCTCCAGGGATATTGCTGTCTTACCGGATCTGTAATTAGAAAATTTTTAAAAGGGACCCCATTGGGGTTAGTTTTTGAATAGATATCTCTGAAGGGATAGTATAGCCCAACGATTGTATCCGATGGAATTGGCAATAAACTCTTTATAAATACTTGCCAGAAAAATAATAGAACAACAACCGAAATGACAAAAAGAGGAATTATTTTTTTCATATATCAATAATTTGAAAGAGCTCTTTGCAAAACCTATCTCCGGAAAACAGTTCTGCTCTTTTTTTAGCCTCTCTAGAAATACTTTTTAAGAGTTTTTCATCATTAATAAGGAGGCTTGTTTTATCTCTAAGTTCATCCAGAGAATTCCACAGGAATCCGCTTTTTTGGTCTTCAACTATTTCTTTTTGCCCACCGGCATTTATTACTACCGGAACTGCACCTGCGCCCATTGCCTCAACCGTTGAGATGCCAAAATGTTCGGCGAATTCCGGATGTTCTTCCAAATCTTCACCATAGCCCGCTGCGTGCCAGTAAATTTTAGATCTTTGATAATATTTTTTTAACTGTTCATATGAGACGCTATCATGAACTTCAATTGGATGATCTCCTGCGATCTTCCTTAGATGGAACAGGTACTCTCTATCTTTTTTAAGAACCGATCCGATAATAATTAATTTCCAATTCGAAAAAATTTTCCTATAATTTTCTTTAAAAACTTTAACAAGAACTTCTTGTTTTTTTGTATTAATAGCTTTTGTGAATCGGCCAACACTTAAAATAACGTTTTCTTTCTTTATGTTGTACATTGGGATAACATCGGCTGCCGGATTTAAAACAAATGCATTTGCCTTAAATGTTTTATCCAGATGTTTTTTCACATAGTTTGAGTAGCAAATGATTTTATCTATTCTGTTAAGTTTAATTTTTGTTAAAAATCTATCTCCATTTACCCAATTTACCGGAAATTGAAATAAAAGAATATTTTTTTTTGCAAAAAGCAACGGAACACTTCCATCGCTTATATAAATAATAAGATCGTATTTTTTTGTTTCTTGTCTTTTTTTTAAAATATTCACTCCGGGACTGAAAATGTTTTTAGTTAAGTTAATTCTGTCAAGATTAAGATTAAACCGAAAATGAGCTTTTTCAAGAATCAGATCATCATCCCAAAAGAGAAAAACTTCATGTTTTTCAGCCAGACAAAGTGCAATATTTAAAATGTACTTCTCACCGCCTCCCAATGTTTCCAGATAGGGATCAAAAATACCTACTTTCACATTTATAATTCTATCAGCTTTCAATATGCTTGCAAAGTCGCATGCATTTGTGCTATTTTCATAATATGAATTATTTTGGTGCGCTTTCGCAGATTCCGCCCTTGTTGGTTTTCACTATTTTCTTATGGTCTCTGCTATGGAAAGGGCTAGCTCTGTGGAGAGCATCAAAGCTGGGGCAGAGAAATTGGTTTATTGTTATTCTAATAGTAGCAAATACTCTCGGGATACTTGAGCTTGTTTATCTTTTCGGTTTTGCGAAAAAGAAAATGAAAGTAGAAGAGCTTAAATTCTGGGAAGCCCTATCTAAATAACTTTTTCCTTAAAAGGAGCAAGCCTGCTAAAACTACAGCCCCAAATCCAAAGAAATATAAACCATACCTAAAACTTTCCGGCTGATACTTAAGCTCAACCGTAGAATTGCCTTGCGGAACAACCAATGCTCTGAATGTATAATCTGCTCTTAGAATTTTAGTCGGATTACCATCTACGTAAGCCTTCCACCCCGGATAGAAATTGTCCGATAAAAATAAAATGGCCGGTTTATCTGTTTTTATATCAACTTTTATCTGATTGGGTTCATAAGAAACAACTCTTGCCTCACCTATTGAATTTTCCAAAGATTTATTTATGGCAGGATTTTCTTCCAAGATTAATATATTTCTAAAATCAAAATTCTTGCTGAAAAGTTTTCTTATAATTTTTTCCCTGTCTATTTCAACATCATAATTGTAGAAAAGCTTTACGCGGCCTAATGCTTCTTTGTTTCTAAATAGCTGAAATTTATCGTCTTTATAGATAAGATTAAATTTTTCGATATCTTTCCATACCGGATATGCCCATCCTTGATTGGTATCCGCAACGGGATGAAATATAATGCTTACTCCAAGTAAATCCAGCGCTCTATTTATAGAATCACCTACCCTGTCTAGCTTTGCGACAGATGTTTCCGCCTCTGTCAAACTGCCGGTCGTACTTCGCAAAAATTCCCCGTATCTTCCGATATATAAAGGGTCGTATCCTTCAATTGTTGGTATTTTATAGTAAACTGAGGCTTCTGACCATATGTTTCCGAACACCCTCTCAGTTCCATTGGTTTCTTTTTGCATAGCCTTTATAACAGGCACTTGAGGATATACATTTTCTTTGGGGTCAAAAGGCATCCATTTCTGTGCAAACCTTAGACTATCAAATGAGCAAAGTAGTAATAATATTAAAAGAAAATAAAAAGAAAATTTTTTAAGGTATGCTGAAAGAATAATGAGAACACTACTGAGAATTAATAAAATTGTAGGAAGGATAAAATTGCGCTTTGCAATTATAAGCTTGTCAACCGGCAAAACAGGAAAAAAATAGATAAGCACCCACACAATAAGTACTGCAGAACCGACTAGGGCTAAGGTCGTCAAAATAGTTTTTATAGATTTATTTTTTATTAAATTTCTTAGATTATCCGCCCCAAATCCGGCAAGAACAGCAATTGAGAAACTAAATAGAACAATTATTCTTGATAAAGCACTGGTTGATACAACCGGTATCTTAAGGGAAACAAGAAGAATAGAAAGCGGAGTATTAATACTTAAAATTAATACTATAACTGCGAACAAAGCAAAAAAGACTATCTCTTTTTTTATTTTTTGGAAAGAAAAAATTGCAATAGTTAGAGGAATAATTCCTACAAATGATGCCCATTCCGCATAATGCCCAAACCAGTCATTTCGGGTCACCGCGTTTCCAAAAAAATCAGGAGCTATGGATGTAATGATATAGGAAAAAGGGATAACCTCGGATAGAATAAACCTAGTGCTCCTTACCGAATTTGCGTAAAGTTCCCACGAAGGAATAAGTTGAGGCATGCAAAGAGCTACACCCAGTAATATAAATCCGATAACCGTAGCTTTAGTTTTAATTGTTTCTTTAAATGTATTAAAAATTGCAAAAGCAAGTACGAAAAGAAAGAAATAAAGACTTATCTGAAAATGTCCGGAGAAAAAAGACAGCGGAAATGTTAGAGTCAGTAAAACCAGATAGATTAAATTTTTCTTTCTCAAGTAATTCCGAATTGCATAAAAGGCAAGCGGTAAAAAAATTATTGAAAATGCTAAGGTACCGTAAGCCATCCACACAACAACAAAGCCGCAAAACATAAAAGCAATGCTGCTTATGGCTGATCCAAACCTGCTCACATTAAAGCTTCTCATCATAAGATAAGTAAAAAGCCCGGCGGCAAGCGGCTGGAGAAGAATTAAAATGCTCCACGCATCCTTAAACGGCAGGACGAAAAAAAGAATATTAAATGGTGATAAAACGGCAGACTGATAATTGGCCAGATGTGGGTTTCCCGAAAAACTATATGGATTCCAAAGCGGTATTTGCCCGCTTTTCAAAGTATCAATTGTGAATTGTTTCCATGGAAAAATTTGGGTGATTATATCGGGCATTGCGTTGTTTTTGACAGGCCCGGCAAGTTCCTGATAGGAAGACCACGGAGGAAAAAAATTCACCAAATACTCGGAAGGAAAGGGGATAAGATTCTTTAAAAAGTAAGGGCTTGCAAAAATAAACCAAATGAAAAAAATAAAAATTATCGGCCAATTTTGAAGAATAAATTTTTTGAGCTTATTTAAAGGTTTTTCTTTCATCCTTAAATCCCATCTGTTTCTCCCATAACTTTGCGTAAGTTATGAAGACACTGAAAGCCTGATAGACACTTTCTATAATTCCTACCGTACCCGTCTTGTACCCACCTTGCTTAAAATAAAAATTAAAAAAAGCGGAAAACATCACTTTCGGAAATCTCCACCATGACATCCTAGGATGGTTATTTTTAAAACGGAGATCTGCTTCTACCTCTGACCATTTTATTGTTTTATTAAGCATTTGTGTTAAATTCCGGTGAGTAAAATGAAGCAGATAATTTTCTAAGTCTCCGATTTTACCCTCTACAATTGGACTTTCATGAATTTTACCAATCCATTCTTTAAGATTTTGTTTTTTAAACAACCTTTCAATTTTTTCAACATAAGGCCATTCATTTCCTTTAGAAAAACCAAGATAGTAGTTTTTCCTTTTTAATCTAAAAGCTACGTATTCTCCGGGATTTTTTAATCTTGAAATTATTTCTTTTTCCAACTCTCCCGTAACTCTCTCATCGGAATCTACGTATAATATCCAGTCAGATGAAGCTTTATCCAAGCCGGTATTTCTGATTTTTGAAAAATCATCTGATCTTTCCGAAACTATTTTTGCTTGATACTTTTTTGCAATCTCAACTGTCTTATCGGTTGAGCCGTTATCTACGACGACAATCTCATCGCAAAATTTTAATGACGAAAAGCAATCCCCTATTACATCTTCGGCATTTTTGGCAATTATAACTGCGGAAATTCTCATGGACTAAAGCTCCCCTTACCAAATCTTCTCAGATAAAAATCTATTACGCCTTTTCTTTGCCATTTTCTTCCCGAATAAGCTATTCTGATGCTTTCTCTTATTAGAGCCAATTTCGTTCTAAAAGAAGAATATTTAAAGCCGAACAAAAGTCTGTTTCTTGTAATATAATAGTCCTGAAGAGAAGAGCCCGGTCCGCCGGCTGATGCTGCATTTTTATGCCACAGAATAGCGTTGGGCTGAAAAATTATTTCAAATCCTTGATCCTTGGCTCTTTTGGATAAATCATTATCTTCATAATAAAGGAAGTATTTCTCATCAAAATAGCCTACTTTTTCGATAACATCTTTGCTTATTGCCATACAACAACCGCTGGCAAAGTCTCTCTGCGTCAATTTGTCATATTGACCGGTATCGACTTCATCTACCCCCCGATGTTTTCCGATAATATTTTTAAAGTCCATTATTCCTCCCGCATACCATATCACTTTCCCCCTGTCCTTTTCTTTATATCTTTCCCTGTAGAACTCATAACCCTTTGCAAAATATATTTTGGGAGCTACTATTCCTATTTTTTTATCAAAAGAAAAAGCTAGAGAAATGAGCAATCTTTTTTCTATTATCGTATCGTTATTCAAAACAACTATAATATCTCCGCCGTTTTTAATGGCATACCTAATGCCTAAGTTCTGTCCTCCCGAAAAACCAAGGTTTTTTTCGCTCCTTATTATCTTAAGATGAAAATTTGAAAACTTCCTGGTCGTCTCAAATTTTTTCAAAGAAGCATTGTCAATAACTACCACAAAAAGCTCAATATTATCTTTATCAGCTTGCTCAATACTATTTAGACATTCAAGAGTGGCATTATTGTTGTTAAAGGAAATGGTGGTAATAAAAACTTTCACAAATTAATTTCTCAAGAGTTTGTCGGCAATTTTTTGAAGAGTTTTTTTAATTGGGTTTTTTATGTTTTCCAATTTTTCTTTTTTCAACCAATAGGATACTTCTTCTCCCGATTTTCTAAATTCTGAAACCGTATTTTTTATAAAATTATCCCCTTCATACTCCTTAAATTTTGCTTTTTCCCAAACGCGAGCAAATACGATTAAATGATAAGAAGCCATCAGAAGCGAAAGTATTAAGCCATGCAGCCCGTCTTTGTATCCCTGCCTTGCAAAAAATCTGCTAAGAAATTCTTTAAACGGCATCCCGATACAATCCTGCCAGTTAAAGACGTACCCTGATAGTAACAACTGCTCGGCTTCATTTTGAGTATAAACTTCTGTTTTCTTTAAAAATTGAGATACACTCTCATAGTTAAAATGCAAGATGTCCTTTTTTAAGTACTCAGTCTTTCCGTCAGTAGTAATCATTTCGTGAATATGTTTTTCTTCAAATTTACCCTTTCCATTCCTAAACAGCCTCAGTTGGTGATCGGGATACCATCCCGTATGCTTTACCCATTTTCCAAAAATAAAGTTTCTCCGAGGAATATAATATCCATCTATTTTATTTTCTTCATTTTTTAAAATCTCCAGAATTTCTTTTTTTAAATCTTCGGAAACTCTTTCGTCGGCATCCAGGCTCAGAATCCAGTCGCCTTTTGCTTTCGTAAAACCGAAGTTCTTGTTAATATTGAGCATTGGGTTATTTTCTCTCTTGTAAATTTTTGTTTTAAATTTCTTAGCAATCTCAACAGTTCTGTCAGTCGATGATCCATCTACCAGGATTATTTCATCAGAAAATTCCACAGATTTTAGGCAAGCTTCGATTTTTCTTTCTTCGTTAAAAGCAGAAACTACGACTGTTAATTTCCCCATTTTTTAAAAATGTTTTCTTTAATAAATTTAAAATCAGAGAGTAATATTTCTTTTGCAAGCATAAATATAATACCAAAATATATTATAAGTCCCAAAAACAGAGCTAGGCTAAGATGAAAGATACTAGAAGGCAGGTAGTGCGTGGACAAATATAAAAAGAGCCCCATGAATATCGATGCAAATACGGGGTAAAAAACTATCGTTGGATTAAAATCTACATATTTCTTCACCAAATAAACCACTATAAATACCGATGTGGCTACCAGAAATGAGGCTATAGAAACGCCATTATATCCGAATACATTAATAAGAAAGGGTGTCAATATCCACGTAGAAGATGTCCAAAATATCATAAGATACAAAGTCGTTCTTATTTTACCAATAGCATTAAGGGCATTTGTAAGAGGTGTCGATATAGAAGATAAGCATGCATTAAGAGAGAAAAAAGTAAGAGACATAAGAGCAGGCTCCCATTTTGCATATTTTGGGATGATTTTAGTCAGAAAAGGGGCAAATATTATAAGCGCCACAAGGGAGGGAAATATTAAAAAAGCTGAGGCAAAAAGAGATTTTTCCACTGCCTTTCCCAGCATAATCTTATCATTCTGAAGTCTTGAGAATGAAGGAAAAGTAATTCGTATTACGTTATCCATAATAAGACGAAGGGGCATAAATGCCCACTTCTGAGCAAAGCCGATATATCCTACCTGAGAAAGCGGCAGCACTTTTCCCAAATATACAATCAAGAGATCATCCTTTATAAGAGCAAGGAGGCTGTTGGCTTGAAACGGGACCCCGAAGGATAATAATTTTTTTGCAGTTTTGGTGGAAAAACCAAGGCTAATTTTCCATGGGCTTATTATATAAATTGCAATAAGACCCACAATTCCTCGCAGGAGTACTGCGACCGTAAAACTTGTCACTCCAAAGCCATTTATTGCCAACAGTACAGCAGTGGCATTAAATACGACACTCTCTGCCAGCTGAGGTATTACCAGCCTGTCAAACCTAAGGCTTCTCTCAAGAATTATTGACGGTATGGTTTTAAGCGAGGAAAGAAAAAAAGATATAACTAACACCTGAAAAAGAAGAATTCCCTCGCTATCCAATTTATAAAAAGATTTTATAAAGCCTGATAACAAAAGAGCAGCTATTACCAGCGTAACTACAAGTGCCTGCTGAATGGTGAACGTAGTTCTGAGATCTTCATCGGTTATCGGTTCTTTCTTTTGAATTAGAGCTGCAGCAAGTCCTATATCTGAGAAGTAAGATAAAAAGGCAATAGCGGCAGATACAACAAAATAAACACCAAAGACAGAAGGTGAGAGAAATATCGTAAGAATAAGATTTGCGCCAAATCCCAATAGTTGTATGGCAAAAGTTCTATAAACAAGAGCAAGCACTCCGCGAACAGACCTTTTTTTTATAAGACTTATGTCAATATCTTCCATAAAATTTTATCAATCGGCTTTTTTGATGTGCTCCCAAGGTCTTGTTATCAAAAGTCTAATTATTACCTTAATATCTCCAAAAATTGTGGAGATAAGCTGTACGGTTGAGCCCGGATTATCTACCCAATGAACCGGCTCTTCGTAAATCTTATAACCGCTTTTTTCTCCTACGATAAGTAGTTCTCCATCAAAAAACCATTCGTTATCTTTTATTTTGGGAATTAATTTCTCGACAACTTCCCTGCTTACTGCTTTAAAACCACACTGTGCATCCATAAAGTGTGTCCTAAACCAGAGCTGAATGAAGAAAAAGTTTAGAGTTCTTGAGGTTACTTCTCGAATAAAAGTTCTTCCCTCAACTCTTGCTCCTTTTTTTAACCTGGAGCCAATTGCTATATCACTTCCATCCTCAAGCGCTTTTATTAGACCAGGAAGATGTTTAAGATCTGTTGATAGATCGAGATCCATATAGCAATAATAGTCTGCGTCTGCATTGCTCCAAGCTCTTTTTACCGCTCTTCCCCTCCCTTTTTCCTCAATTCTAAAAAGAGCAACTTTTGGATTATTTTTCTCGATATTAGATGCAATTATTGGAGTATTATCGACCGAAGCATTATCCGCAATTGTAATTCCCCAATCATAATTTTTAAGATTTTTATTGCAAAAATCGGATAGCTTTTTGATATTCTTCTCAAGCTCCTCCTCCTCATTGTAAACAGGAACACTGATCTCAACTCTCGGTTTTTTCATTTTTAACCTTTCGTCTGGGATAAATTATACCAACAAATAGCAGGAATAGGAAAGCAAGGGATGCTGAATTTCCAAGCTTTTCAACTGGTGTCTCAACAAAGTACAAATCCAATGAATGAACTCCTCTTGGGATATTTGCGGTCATACCGGATGAGCCCTCTTTCAAATCTATCCTTTTGTTGTCCAGAAACCCCATCCAAGACGGAAAATATGCTATGTTTATTTTTACAATTGAGTCCTTTTCTGCCTTAATTGATGCACGAAGCTGCCCGGTATCTGATTCCTCATGCAATACATCTATGCTTTCCTCCTCCGAAATCTTAGAAAGTGGTATTTCTTCGGAAGAAACCGGCTTCTTAAAATTTCCCGGCATGTATTCATCCGATGTCCGGGATGTTTTCCATATCAAATTTTCTTTATTCGTAAAGTCTTCGCTCTTTTGATCTGTAAGAGTCTGAGGAATAAAAAGCTTGCCGTTTGTATAAATTAAAATAACTATCAAAAATATGGGTAGAACGGGGACTAATTTTTCTTTTTTGATCTTTGACAGAAACCTTTCTGTATTCCGGACGAAAAGTCCTGCGGCTAAAGATATGAAAAACGATGCGAAAATTAAAAACCTCCAGGGATATTGAAGAAACTCCATGAACGGAATGGTGTCCCACACAGGCTTTGAGACATTAAGCATTAAAAAAATTGAAAGAATAAATCCGAAGAAAGTAAATAATGCAAAATTAAAGATTGGTTTATTTTTTTCGGTACTCTTTTCTATTCTCAGTTTTTTTATAAGCGTCGTTACCAAAAAAATACCAAAAGCCAGCGTAAAGACAAGGAAATTAAATTTTCCTAATTGAAAGGACATTCCATCGGCACATCCCGACGTGGATCCTCCAAATCCCCAAGGACTATGCCAAAATTGAGAAAGACAAACAAAATGATCCCTAAAATCTGCTCCTCCTCCTACCTGAGAAATAACATCGGTATATTTTGCCTCAAAAACTGCAGGCAAAACATAAAAAGATGAAATGCCTATACCGGTAATAATTATCAAAATAAATGACTTAAGAAGTTTCAGTTTATAAACAGGATAATAAAATAAAACAAATAAGACCAAGAAAGGGGTCAGCATAAAAGCTGTTAGATTATGGGATAATATAACGCCGGCATATACGAATGCCCCGATAATAATATATTTCCAATTCTCCACTGCTTTTATGAGAGAATAAAATACCAAAGGGATAAAAGCATATGCCCAAAATTCCGATACGTCTCCCCTGACATAAATATCCAAAGCATGGTAGGGAGCGTAAATATAAAAAAGAGCGGATACTATACCTCCATATTGTCCCCATATTTTCTTTCCAAGAATATACATTGAAAAACCCGCACCAAGAATGCCTACGATCATCATTAATTTAGTTGCAGTAAGCACATCAAATCCTGAAAGATGAAAAAATGCTCCGACATAATACGAAAGTGGTGCGTAAAAATTAAATATTGGATATCCATACCCATATCCAAGATCAGATACCCACCTCACAGGAAACATTCCTGAAGATAAGCTCTTGCTCATTTCAAATACTCTCTCAACCTGAGTATTGTCGTGAATTGGAAAAAATCCGGGAATAAGAAGATGACTAACGCTTTGGCATGAAAGTATTATCAGAAGCAATGGAAATAAAATAAGCTTTAAAAATTTCATAAAATATATTTTCTCTTGAAAAAGACGTAAGCAATCAGCAATAAGCTTCCTAAGGAAACAAAATTACTCAAGAGTCTTACGTTTGTTTCACCAAATTCCGCCTTAATTAAGTGCTTCCCTTTGTCAATATTAAACTGAATAACCCCTCCCCTATTATTGTATAAAATTTTAGAACTTTGGCTATCGGCAATAACCTTCCACCCCGGAAAATAGATGGTATTTATTTGAACAAGAGACTGATTGGCAGAGTTATATTCGAATGAAATTTTATTTCCGGAATCTTTAAGATCTGATATTTCTCCCCGTCCGCTTACAATTTCTACCTTATTCTCATATCTCTTAGTTGGTATTTCTTCTACCCACTTTGGCATATACTCATTTTTTACCGTAGTTGTGGCTTGATTGGTGGAATAAAATGTATCAGGATGGTATTGAAAACTCTTCGGGAAGATAAAATTCCATGAAGATATGTAAATAGCGATCAACGCCGCAAGGCTTAAAACCAGAAGTTTTTTAGTTTTAAAAAGATTTAAAAAGGCGGCGGTCAAAAAGGATGAAGATAATATGGCTATCGAAACAAAACGGAATGGGAATTGAATATAGTTTTGAAGAAAAGCCAGATTCCACAAAATTCCGCTCTGGGGTATTGTTATAAGCAGCGTAACTACTGAAACGGCTAAGAAATAAAGAGCGATTTTATCTCTTGTTTTATATAGAAAATATACTCCTGAAACAATAGTAATAAAAAATATTGGCCCAAATAGATTGAGATTATCCCAAGTTATAAAATACCTTGAATAATCGGATACCTTAATATCTTCAAAGACGGTAAACTGTCTGTCATATAAAACCGGTATCGAGAAAAAAGCAGAAAGGCTTATGCCTAATAGCAATGGGAAAATAAATTTAATATTAAATTTATTTCTTTGAAAAATTTGGTAACCTAAGATTATGGGGATAAATATCAGTGCCAATGTGTTATGGGAAACTATCAAAAGACCAAAACCTAAAGCTTGAATAATTAAATTTCTTTTTTCTGTCCCCCATAAAATAAATGGAACAATTGAAAGAGCAATAAGTTCTCCCACAGAGCCCCTGGTGTACAGATCAAATAAATGATATGGGAATAAACCGTAGCAAATTGCGCCAGTCAAAGCCGGAATGGGTTTAAATAGCTTATTAAGCCACAAGAATGTAAAAAATGAGGACAATATCAGACTTCCGCCCATAATTATCTTAATGGTATCGGTAAAATTAAAGCCTGCAGCATGAATTAGAACTCCTATGTACATAAAAAGCGGGTAAAGAAAATCCGCAACAGGATAGCCAAATCCGTTGTTAAGACGTGGGAGGAATCTTACGGGAAATTGTCCGTCTTTAAGAGCTTCATAGAAAGCGGAGAATCTTATTACCATCCAGTTTCCATCATCGGTAAGAGGAAAACCCGGATTCATGAGTCCCAAGATACCCGGTAATATAAGTAAAACAACAGCAATTGCTGGAAAAAGAACAATTTTTAGGTTTTTCCTCATTTTGTTTTAACAATAGTAAGCATAGACTCTCCGCTTGATAAAAATATTTCATTTTTTATAGCATTCACTCTTACCGACTCAGGGATATTTTCTGTCCAATCTACAAGAAGTGTGTTCGGCAATTTTACATCTTCTACCCAGTTAATTTCTCTAAACTCATATCTATCAAAACTCTTAACATGAACAAATTGATCCTTTGTAGGCGGGTACCGAACGACCATCCTTTGATAAGAAGCAGGGTCATATTTTCCATAAAATAGCAAGTAGATATAGGGAGAATATTGCTGCCTTGATATTACGACCTTTCCTGGTCGATTATTTTCAGTTGATAAATATTCAACAAGTTTTTCGTATCCAGTTCCCCAGCTTTGTCCTTCGTTTCTTGGAAAGTGAACATAATACCTGTCTATGTATAAAGCAAAATTTAATGTAAATAAAAGTATCAAAGCTAAGGCAAAAACTTTTCCTAAATTCTCTTTAATGCCGTCTTTAAACATCCAATATATTCCGCAGGCAACTATAAAAGGAAGGATCGGAAAAATGGCAAATATTCTGTTGGTATGAGGCGCATCTTTTGTTATGCTTGTTGCTATTGGAGCTATGAATAACCATAATAAAATTAATTTTTTCTCTTTGCCTTTTTTGAAAACAACAAGATATATAAGCCCAAAAAGTAAGAAAGGTGCTTCAATAAGATACACATTTCCAAAATTAATAATATTGTGAGCCTTGTTCTCCCCTCCCTTGATAAATAAAAATTCCGCAGAGAAAGAGTTCAGATAATTCTGGCCCACTCTTTCAAGAGCAAATGTGGCTTTGTTATGTAATATTTTTGATAAGAATGATTGAGGATTTTCGTGCTCATTGCGTGGTATCTCAATCTTCGTATGCACAATGGAAGGATCTCCAAAGATACTTATCCCCGATAATTTAGTAGCATCGGCGCCTAAAAGAGTATGGTAAAAAATCGTACCGGTCATTACACCAAATACAATAACTGCTGCTATCGTATATTTCTCTATTTTTAAAGAAGGCCGATATATAAAGGCAAGCCCCAAGATCAGTAGAGTCGTGAAGATGTGATTACCTGCGTAAGTAAAGTACGTTAATGCAAAAAAGAAAGCGCTTGGGATGATAAGCCATCGTTTTTTTTTCAAACTTAAAAGAAAAAGTACCGTAGCCACAATTATCATAAAAACAGCAGCATTTGACTCAGATTCTACTCTTGATAGGTGAATGTGCCAAGGCGAAATAGCCACAAGAAACATTGTCAGTAGGGAAAGAGTATTATTTCTGAAAAGAAGACGAATAAGAAAAAATGTCAAAACAACAGAGGAAATACCAAGAATTGCCGAAGGTAATCTGACGGCAAGACTATTTAGCCCAAGAGCCTTAACAAAGGGAACCACACTGTAAATGTAAAAAGGGAGTTTCCAATCACCAAATGATTCAAAGGAAAATGGGAGAAAACGGCCATATTCGTCTTTTCCTGTATGAAGAAGTGAGTATGCTGTATATCCGATAGATGCCTCGTCACGGTTAACGCCGGGAGGAATTTCTGAAATATTGTATAACCTTAAAAACGCGGATATGAGAAAGATTGAAAAAAAAATTAGAACTAGCTTCCTGCTCATCTTGTAATTATATATCAGCCTTAAACCTTTTAATAGATAAAAGTAATATGAGCGTGAATAAACCAAAACTAAAAAGACTAATTTTATAACCTATCTTGAAGGATTGCGGATCGTAAATAAACTCAGCATTATGAATGCCCGCCGGAATAATTATTGCCCTGAATGCGTAATCGGCTTTATAGATATCCGTAGTTCTTCCGTCCAGCGACGCCTTCCATCCTGGATAATAAGTGTCCGAAAGAAATAGGAGCATGTCTCTATCCGTTTCTATACGGGAAGTTATTTTTTGAGGAGAGTAACGTACCAGTTCGACGCTATTCCTACTTCCCTCTGCATATTTAAGCTTTACTTTATCTTTTAGACTACTTTTAAATAACAGAGTTTTTGATGGATCGAAATTTTTGTCAAAAAATAGCTTCTCAAACTCAACAGTATTACTGTAAAATTTATAATCCGAGGTCAAAAACATACGCGGAGAAGCTTTCATGTTTTCAAAGACTTTCCAGCCGTTATCCTGGAAAACCAACTTAAATCTATCTTGTGGGAAAGTTTTTTCCGAACTTGCGTTTTCTACTCGATCCAGAATATATTTAACACCAAGTAAATCAAGAACTCGAAGTCTCTGACTGTTGGAAGACAAATCATTTTCTCCAAACCCGGGCGCTATTTTTGCGTCCGAACGGTTCCGGACGTTAAATACTTTTTCTATTTTTCCATTCTTTGAACTTTCAATAAATTCTCCGTAACTTTTAGGGTAAAGCGGATCATATCCGTCCGGTGAGAAAAGATTGTATTGGGTGGCGAAATTTGCTTCAACTGCTGCGTGTCCGTATCCCCAAAACCTGTCAGTCCCATTTTCTTTTTTTAAGTATTCTAAAATAGAAGTTTTAGGAAAAACTAACTCTTTTTCAGAGAATGGATTGAATTTATAGAATAATCTCCAAAGATCAAAAATGTTAATGACTAATAAACATACTAAAAAAACGTATCTTAGCTTTTTATTTACAACAGCACCGAACAAAAATAATAATGATAAGCCAGCCAATATAAAAGAGTAAAGCGTATTGCGCAAGGAAATTTTTAGATTCTCGAGACTGAGTAAGTTCATTTTTGAAAGAATAAAAACCGTTAAAGTAATAAAAATAAACAGTAAAATAAACGAAGTGCTAATGTAGAAATATTTTTTTAAATTAAAATTTCCTTTTATAAGGGTGTCTATGCCAATACCGGCAAGAATACTTGAACCAAAACAGAATAAAAATACGGAAAGGGTGGGAGAGCTGGATGAAATTAACGGAATACTTATTCTATAAAAAATTTCAGAAAAAGGATTACGAGTTACTAAAATTAAAATCAGAATACAAATACTAAGGTAAAAAGTTTTCATTTTATTTCTGCCTAATATTCCAATTATGATAAATAATGCCGATACAATTCCTACCGATGTAACCTTACCAATGTATGTATCTGTAGGATAATAGTTTCTGGTTACAGGATTTCCAAAAAAATCGGGAATTAAAAACATAATTAACTGCCATGGCTGAATCAGTATTTTCTCAATTAACAAACTGTATGGGTGAGGACTTCTTGCAGATTGCATGATAAGCTCTGCTCCCGGAACTGTCTGGACTCCGGAAATTCCCAAAGAAACTAATATTAATACTGCAAAGAAGATAAAGTTCTTGGTGAGGTTTTTTCTCAATGACCTAGCTCTAAACAAAAGATAAATTACAAGAAAACCAAACAAATATGCAAAAACCTGTATATGTCCCGCAAAAAGAGAAAAAATAAATGAAGCAACAAAAAGCAAAATCCACTTTACGTCTTTTTTATTCAGTAAATGTTCCGTGCATAACAGAAGAAGCGGAAACCATAACACAACGTGGCCAATAGTATTATATTCGAGCCAAACAGTCATAAATGAAGAAAAAGCAAATGACGTAGCACAGAAGGCAGATCCAAACTTACTAATCTCTATTCTCCTTGCGTAAAGGTAAGTGAAGGCCAAAGCAAGTAAAGGCTGGGAGATAACCAAAATACTCCAGCCCCAAACCTGAGGAATAAATTTATAAATTACACTAAAAGGATAAAAAACTGCCGATTGGAAATTTGCAAGAAGAGGCGCGCCGGAGAAATTATAAGGGTTCCATAAAGGAATACTACCCGACATCAACTGACTAATTCCTAGTGTTCTCCAGGGATATATCTGTCTTAAAACGTCAAAGTATTGTGCTTTATTCGGATATGATCCCGGGTTATATCCTAAGAATGAGTATGATTTCCAAGGATTATATTCACTTATCAGCAAATCTCCAGGGAAAGGAATCCGTCCCTCAAGCACCGGCCAAAAAAAGAATAAGGAAATTAATACCATTAACAGAAGATACTTATTGCGCCAAGCAATCATGCGGATTCTTTGGTACATATTAAGAAGCTTTAATTCTGTAAAGTCGAGTAAAAGAATTTCTTGTTCCCTTTCTGACTTCAAGCAGAAGTGCTAGCGGCCATGTTTTTATTTGTTCCTCAAATTCTGACTGATTTGACACCAGTAGATATGTCGGCATCTTCTTTGCCTTTTCAATAAGATCTTTGGGTATTTCGGAAGGAACAGGATATATACCTCTCTTATCTACATTTCTGTTATCCCCCAGGTAAATTTCAACGGAATAAGTTGGAAGAGAACCAAATGTACCCAACGAAGCAACATAGATTTTCCCTTTCTCGGATTCCGTGCTTAGGTAATCTATTGTCTCTATTATGCCTCCTCCCGCAGGCCATTCATTTATATACTGATCGAGATCGGGACGGGCTATCGGAGCTTTTGCAAAATCAGAAAGAATATAGAAATCGGATCTGGCAAATGTAATTAAGAATGCTGCGAAGATTAATGCTATCAGATATTTGCTCTTAACTTTTTCATAGATTACAGACAGAGAAAAAGCTGCAAGAGGAAGAAGAGGAAGGGTCATAAAGAAAATAAATCTTGGATAAAGAACCCTACCAAACAGTGCGAGGGCCATAAATGGGGCAACAAACCATATGACAAGTAAAATTTTTTCTTTTGTGAATTTAAGTCCCACAAAAAAGGACATAATGATAAGAAGAAATACCGGCCAGGACATGTATGTAATAAACCAGTCCCATAATCCCATCAAATTGCCGGATAAAAAATTGAATGGGTGAGTCAGCCAATCTTTAAATGAATAAACGAAAATCGTATTTTTCTCATTAATTATGTGAAAGAACGGAGAAAGCCTTAAGACCGAATAATATGCGTAGGCAAGGACTACGGAAATTATAACTAACAAGGCCCACCTAAAAAGTATTGGTTTTTTATTTTTATTTTTGAAATCGAACAAAAGGAGAGTGGTGGGTATAAGATAAATGTTAAAAAAGGCGGATGTCTTAGTAAGTATTCCCGCACCAAGAACCATACTTAATATCAAAGCTATGTCAAGACGAAGTCTTCTTGCCAACAGCACTTCAAAATATAAAGCCCAGACTGTGAAAACACCAACCAAGCTCTCGTAAAGCGCCATGCGGTCATAAACTAAAGCAAAAGGATACAGTGCGTATAGAAAAGAGGAAATTAAGCCCACAAACCGGTTTTTGAAGATTTCCCTCCCGAGAAAAAATAAACCCACCATTGTGGAAAATCCTGCTGCGACTGAGACGAGCCTTGAAGCAAGAAGAGGATCTTCAACAAGTCTCATGACGTTTAAGGCAAACCAAACAAAAAGAGGCTGTTTTCCGTCGGTTAAGGAAATAAATCTCCAGGATGAGTCGAATCTTGCAATTTGCGACCATCGTACGTAAATTGCCTCGTCCGTAAATATCGGAAGAGACATTATGTTGTATAGACGAAGGGAAAAATATAGAACTGTAAGCGCGCAAAAAGCAAGGATTTCAAATCTATATTTTTTAAATAATTTCTGCAAATCAGCCATAAGATTATTCTACCATCTTCCTGCCTAAAATATTTAGGCTTCCGAATTTAGAATACAAAATATAAACTATAAAGCCCGATACTGTAGTATAGAATAGGATCTGCGGAATTGGCTTGTCCCAATTACCCGTATAAAGAAAGGGGACGTACTGAATTAGAGAGAAAAAAGATAGAATAGTTCCCGTCCCTATAGAAAAACGTTTCTTGGGAGACAAACTTGCAAACGGAATGATATAAAGCAGATACCATGGTTGGTAGTTTGTCCTTATTGTTACGAATATAAGTGGTATAAACATCGAAAAAAATAAAATTTTAAAAAATTTCTCCATATCTATTTTATTTTTCATAAGATAATAAATATATGCCGGGAGCAAGCAAACGGTTGCAAATTTTATACCAATCGAAGCAAGCAAAGTGATGAATGAAAACGCTTTTTTACTTCCTAAAAGAAGGTATAGAGATAAAACAGAAAAAAATATCATAGCCATGTCATTGTGGGCGCTGACCAAGCCTTCGATTATAACCAGGGGATTTAATGCAAAAAATACAAGACCCGGTAAAGCATTCTCTGCTTTAACTTTTTTTAGTATTTTTGAAATAAAATAGGCGGTTCCAAGATAACTTAAGGAGACTATGGCTTTAAACATAAAAAAAGTAAGAAGAAAAAAATTCCCGCCGATAAAAGAGAATGGTACCGTAAGGAAAAGCCACACAGGGCCATAGGGATATGTTCTGTGTGTCCAGTGCATAAAAGAAAGCATGGGATCACCCGGATAGTCTAGGGCTTTATGGAGATAAGGATTCTGATGATAATTG
>Ga0209541_10000613_pt1 | contig 70544 bp, 73 predicted proteins | sample RifCSPlowO2_01_FD_184027 | JGI IMG/M metagenome (GOLD analysis project Ga0209541, IMG submission 184027) | Groundwater microbial communities from Rifle, Colorado - Rifle CSP2_plank lowO2_0.1 (SPAdes) (version 2) | ecosystem: Environmental > Aquatic > Deep subsurface > Groundwater | place...
ACCCTCAACTGTACAGACTGTATTGACTTTGACGATATTGCCAACACTGCCACAGTCGATGAAACCACGGACATTAATTTGGGCACAGGCATCGACCTTTTCATAGATATGACAGACACAGGAACCTTTGCCATACGTGATGTCGCAACAGCCTACTGGACCTTTGACGATGACTCAACAGTAGATGTTCTTTTCCCGGCGGCAGGTCAAATAACTATTGATTCGGCAGCAACAGACTCAACCATCACAACAGGAGTAATAAACCTTGACGTTGACGCAGGAAATGCCGCGGTCATTGGCCTTGACCTCAACATCGAAAGCATAACGGGCATAACAGCCGCAACTGACATCACAGGCCAGAAGATAACCATTTTGCAAAACGACGATGACGCCGACCACTTCGGCCTGACAATTACCAATGCCGCAACCAGCCTGGCAGGAACATTAACAGATGATATTGAGTGTCTGCTTTGTCTTGATAATGCCGAGAACACTGCAGGAGTGGTCACCGACGCTATCAGGATCACCTCCTCCGGTATTGCCGCCGGTATTACCAATGACATAAACTTGCAAAATGGCGAAACCATCAGAAACAGCACAGACGGCACTATTGCCCTAACCGACGGCACAAACACTCTCCTTTCCGTTGTTGACCAGGGCGCATACGGCACGGTCCGCCTTTCCAACAAAGGCTCAATCGGCGATCCGGCCAGCTGTACTGCCGGCGACATTTACTTCAATGGCACAGACGCCACAGTCAAAGCCTGCACCGCGACCGACACCTGGGAAGCCCTGGACGGCGGCGTCGGGTCAACAAGCGTGCAGGTTTACACCTCCTCAACTAGCTGGTCAAAACCCGCCGGCCTTCTTTTTGCCCGCGTTATGGTAGTCGGAGCCGGAGGAGGAGGCGGTGGCGCCGACACCGCCAGTTTATACGCCGCCGGAGGAGGAGGCGGAGGCGGTGGTTACTCAGAAGAGTGGTTTACCGCAAGCGCACTTGGCTCCAGCGAAACCGTCACTGTGGGTACGGGAGGAACTGCGGGATCAACAGCAGGCGGCAACGGCGGAACCGGCGTAACATCCTCTTTTGGTACCAGTATCCTGCTTTCGGCAACCGGCGGCGGAGGAGGAGGTGGCGGCCTGAACGACAGCATAGGCGTGGGCGGAACCGGAGGTTCCGGCAGTGGCGGAAACGTCAATCTTGCCGGCGGAGCCGGCGGCCCCGCAGTAATTGACACTAACTCCAGCGACCTTAGGGGCGGTTCGGGCGGCAATTCGGCGCGCGGAGGAGGAGGCCTTGGCGGCGCCGGCGATGCGGCCGGGGCAACAGGCGGTGTCTACGGAGGAGGCGCGGGAGGCGCCGCAGAAGACGACGCCACGGGACAAGCCGGCGGAGTGGGCGGCGCCGGTATCGTGATTGTCTATGAATACATCAAAACAACCGGTGCCGACTACGCCGAATGGTATGAAACAAAAGAAGATGTTGAAGCGGGTGATTTGGTTACCCCAAGCCATGAATCTTTCAGCTACAACACAACCGAAGGACTCGAGACAATCGCGGTCCTTGAGAAAGCCAGAATTGGCAGCGCTCTTTTGGGTATTGTTTCCGCAGCGCCTTCGGAAGTAATCGGGGGCGAGCTGGCGCAGGCGGGGAGAAACCCAAGGCCTATTGCCCTTGCCGGCAGGGTGCCTCTCAAGGTCTCGATTGAAAATGGTCCGATTAAAGTTGGGGATTCGATTACCTCCTCATCAACACCAGGTGTTGGAATGAAAGCTACAAAAGCGGGGAGAGTTATAGGAGTAGCCCTTGAACCATATGATTCGGATGGAATTGGCAAAATCATAGTTTTTGTCAATCCATCTTGGTATGACCCGGATATTTACATTGCAGATAATGGCTCGCTAATTATCGTGAATCAAGGGACAGATAAGGATCCTCTTTTTGCGGTTCAGAAACAGGAGAGCGACGAACCTGCCTCAATAGTTGATAGGATCGCCGCTTTTTCAGAGGTCATTGCCGCCAATGTTTCCGCGGGACTCCTTAATGCGAAAAAAGTCGAAACAGACTCTTTGTCTGCCACAAATTCCGCCTTTCTAGTATCTAATATCCAAGATCTAACATCTAATAACGCGACATTGTCAGGCACTTTGTCGGCTGAGAAAATACGGGCTAGCAGTATCGAACTTATTAATTCCGATCTTGACTTTAGCAAATTAGATGAGGAACTGTCAGAAATTGAGAGAAAACTTTCTGTCCTTGAAAGTTTAGGATTGTTCAATACTACACCTCTTTCAACAGATTCGGCATTTCTCACAAGGGCCGATAATTTAATGGTTTCAGGTTCAACAACCCTTGCGGACGTTGCAGTTCTTAATTCGCTGTCAGTAGGCAACAACCTGACGATCGGTTCAAATGCCATTAACACACTTGCCGGGGATCTTGAGATCCAACCGTTGTCGCAGGGGGCTGTTCGCTTCTTGGGAGGCGCGGTAATAATTGAAGAGGATGGAAAACTCAAGGTGGAGGAGAACGCGGAGTTTGCAAAAAATGTTTCTGTAAGTGGAGTGCTATCGGCTAAAGACATAGCAATCAAGCGCGCAGAAGAAGTTCAGATAATATCACAAACAGAAGTTGTTGCTACAGGTTCGTCGGCACTAGTTACTTTACCTTCGGGCCAAACAGAGCTTAAGGTTAACAACGAAATAGCAAAGACTGAATCGGCAATATTCATAACGCCCAAAACAGAACTCTCACAGCCCCTATATATAAAGACTCAGTCAGACGGTCAGTTTACGGTAGGGATTAAAGAAGGGCAAGTTAACGACATTGACTTTAACTTCCTTATAGTTAATTAAAAGCTTCCTTACTCATAGTTTATTTTGAAGGCGAAATTTTGTAAAATAGAGTACGCGCTGGGGTGGCAGAGTAGCAATTGCACTTGTCTGTAGAACAAGCGTCCGTATGGACTCCGGGGGTGCAAGTCCCTCCCTCAGCACAAAAAATGAGATGCCTAATATTAGAACCTGCCTTGATAGTTCAGTGGGTCGGACCGAGCCCCGGCTCCGGCGAGGGCGAGGGGGCGGACCGAGCAAAGCGAGGGAGCCCACTTGCGAGCGAAGCGAAGACAAGTGTGGATGCTGTCCGAGCGGCAGCGAGACAGCGGTGGAAGCGAAATGAAATCATGCCGGAATGGCTCAGTGGTAGAGCAAGTCATTGGTAATGACTAGATCGTGGGTCCGATTCCCACTTCCGGCTCTAATAATTTTCCGGCGAGAACTACTGGGGTAAGATACAAAAGAGAGTTCGACTCTCTCACGAGGCTCCAGTCCTTATAAGCTGGCGAGCCAGCCCTCTGGGCCAGAGCGCCCACCGGGCCGGCGGCCTCAAAATTGGTACTTGCAAAGTCTTTCCTTTTAAGCTACGCTAAATACATGTCTTAATACTATGCCTGCCAAAGCCCGATGCAGAATAGATGAGGCAGGACTCTATTACCACATATATAATAGGGGAGTTGAAGGAAGAGTCATCTTCAATGGTGAAGATGACTACAATGTATTTATTGGCTTTTTAGAAGATTATTTAAGCCCTCCCAAAGACCCCGATAGTGTCAAAAAAGTCTTTAAAATAAATGGCCGTTCTTTTCGAGGCACGCCCCACCAGCCTAAAAACTATTTTAATGACTTAGAACTAATAGCATACAGTTTAAATCCAAATCACTTCCATTTAATACTACATCAAAAAACTCTCGGCTCGCAAGAAAAATTTCTTAGGTCGCTTTGCACCAGGTATTCAATGTATTTTAATAAAAGATACCAACGCTCTGGCTCCCTATTCGAAGGTCCATATAGGTCTATTCCGATAAAAGGTAATAAAAACTTCCTGCCGTACCTGACGCGTTTTCTCCATCATACCGAGGGTTATTCGTCATATCCTGAGTATTTAGGCAAAAGATCGACCCCTTGGGTTAAGTCGCAAGTTATTTTGTCGCTTTTTAAGATGAATGCGGGTGGCTATAAATATTTCATGGAAGAACACAAGTACGATCAAAAAGAAAAAGAGTTTATTGGCGGAATCATTTTCAACAACGATACCGAGTGTCTTGAAAGGAGGAGCCTTTCAAGCAGTGAAGAAACTCGTTCGGATACGGCCTCAAAGACTCGTACAAGACTGCCCGAATTCCTGGCAGGATCATTTCTTGTCTTCTCGTTGCTCACCGGTCTTGGAATAAGAAATATTATAAATGTGGCAATTAGCAAAACTTCTCAATCTGCGCCAGTTCCGCAAGTTTTACCCGCGCAAACAGAAGAGGCAACTTCCGGGGCAATACTCGAAGAAATACCCGAGACAACATCTGGGTCAGCAGTCGCAACAGTCAAACTCGACGACCCATCCCTAACCGTTAATATCCGTGAAAGACCGGCTACCGATTCGGCAAAGCTCGGAAAGGCCCAAGATGGCGAAACCTTTGAATTTGTCTCAAAAGATGCGGGATGGTATGAGGTCAAATTGGCCAATGGCTCAACTGGTTTTATATCAGGAGAATTTATAGTGGAGGAGGCAAACAACTAATGAGTAAGAGTTTAATTACATATCCCACTTTTATAATTGCGTGTTTTGCTGTGGTCGCTGTATTTGTTACGGCCACAACCTTTGTTCAATTAGCCGCTGGCATTCTTATTTATCCCTTACTCGTTCTCTTTGCATATAAACTTTTTTCACACAAAATCCGAAGCTATTCCCCAAAACGACTATTAATTGATATAAAACCGCCTGTAAAGTCGGCGGAAAAAGTAGAAAGCGAAACATCGACTGTGGGTATTGCCGATATTGACAAGCGCGTATTTTTAAAGCTGATCGGGGGCACAGGGATTACTCTATTTCTCTTCTCCCTATTCAGTAAAAAAGCCGAAGATCTATTACCGTCTAAACTTCCTGGATCAGGGGTTATTACCATTACAGATCCTGTAGGCAAGAAAATTACTCCGGCTCAAAAACAGCCTTTGGACGGATATACAATTTCTGAGATTGACGACAATATAATCTCTTTTTATGGGTATACTCACCACAGTGGCAGATGGTATGTCTTAAGGATAGATACGGTTGCCGGGTCATTCCGCTACGTAAGAGGAGATACAGACTTTCCGGGCAACTGGGAAAACAGGCAGAATCTAAACTATGATTACTTTAACAACGTCTTCAATCCCTGATTATTAGGCTGCACTTTCTATTAACTCCTTGATATAGTTCAACATACTTGTAACGGGGTTGAAAATCTTTGCCGCGTAGTATATATTTTGTGATATGCTTTCCGTCGTAGTCCCATCAAAAACATCAATCCAAAGCAAAATATTTGATGAATTGTGATACATATTATGTCCTTGATATATGGTTTGATATAGATATATGCTAGATATAAAACTAAGCGTAATAATTCCTTGCTGGGGAGACCCTTACTTTCAAAAAACAATCGACTCCATTCTTAACAGTTCAGAACTAGGGGAGAAGCTCGAGGTGATTGCAGTCCTAGACGGTTATTGGCCTGACCCACCTCTTCACGATGATGACAGGGTTCGCGTGCTTCATCTTGGAAAAAATGTAGGGCCAAGGTCATGCGTTAATGCCGGTGTCCGTGTAGCCCGTGGTGAATTTATTATGCGTTCAGATTCACATTGCGATTTTGGGAAAGGGTTTGACAGGATACTAACTGACACTTGCAAGCCCAACTGGATAATTGCCGGAGTGCGTTTCTTCCTGGATCCGACAACTTGGACGCTGATGGATCGCGATAAGGTTATTTACGAAAAGCTCGTAACGCAGAGCATTGAAGACAAAAGAAAGTTTACTGGTTATCCTTGGCATGAACGGGATGAAGCGCGAAAAGATATTATGATTGATGAAACAATGGCAATACAAGGCTCTGTTTGGGTGATGCCGCGTGCCTGGTGGGATAAGGTAATCGGGGAGCTTGATAATAGATATGGGCCGCATTATCAAGACCAACATGAAATAATATTTAAGACCTGGAAAAAAGGTGGTAAAATGATGATTAATAAAAACACATGGTATGCGCACCGCCATAATAAATTTACTTCGGGAACACAGAGAATAACCCACAGTGGTCAGAAAGATAATTTGCAAAGATTTTACGACGACTGGAAAGACTATTATTATAAGGAAATAAAACCCAAGTGGAAAATATGATTATTGGGAGCGGTGACATAGCAAGCGCGATCACAGATAATAATAGCTTTTTGTTTTTTGCTTCCGGCGTGAGCAATAGCCGTGAAAAACGGAAATCAGAATACAAAAGAGAAAAAGACCTTCTGATGAGTCAAAACCGCTCCAAACACATAGTGTATTTTAGTTCTCTCTGTATTTTTTACAGTAACAGCCGGTACGCTAAACATAAAAGAGAAATGGAGAATCTGGTGAAAAAGCTCTTCTCAACCTGGACTATTTTAAGGCTAGGCAATATCACTTGGGGTGTTAATCCCCACACGTTGATAAATAACTTCAAAGAAAAGAAAAAACAAGGGAAGAAGCTAATTATTAAGAATACCTATAGATATATTTGTGATAAAGCAGAATTTAACCATTGGCTTAATATGATTCCAAAAGATTGGAGCTGTGAAATGAATATTCCGGGACACCGAATGAAAGTGGCGGATATTGTTAAAGAGTTTATATGAAGCTATCAATAATAATCCCAAGCGTAAATGACCCCTATCTGCAATCCACTGTGGATGATATTCGTGCTAATGCAAAGACTGATCCTGAGATTATTGTTGTCTTTGATGGGGTAAAAGGCAAAGTAGCGGGCGCTAAAGCTATCTATATATCTGAACGCATGGGGATGCGAAATGCAATTAATGTAGGGGTTGCTAACTCAAAAAGCGATTATATCATCAAAACTGATGAGCACTGTATGTTTGGCGAAAATTTTGATGTAAAATTGATTAGAGACTATAGTGATGATCATTGGGTAATGATTCCCAGGCGTTATAAGTTAGATGTTGAAAAATGGGAAGTTATTAACGAACCGCCCATCGACTACGAAAAGTTGGTTGTCAGGCCGGAAAAAATCAGCGGCGTTTATTGGTCCGGCAGAAGAGAACAAAGGAAAAATATTATGCTAGATGAAACAATGGTTTTCCAAGGCTCTTTTTATTTAATGTCCCGAAAGCATTGGGATTGGCTAGGCGGTTTGCAGGAGGAAGGCTATGGTCCCTTTGCGCAGGAAGCTATTGAGATTGCTCTCAAGACGTGGTTGGGGGGTAAAGGCAAGGTAATAACTAATAAAAATACGTGGTATGCGCACAGGCATAGAGATTTTAGACGTGCAGCTAAACCTTGGGGAATATCAGAGGGAAACGCTTATTCGAAAGATTTCTGGATGAATAACCGCTGGAACAATGCTGTGCATGATTGGGATTGGCTAATGGAAAGATTTGGCCTAAAGTCTTAAATATATGAAAAAAGTGCCGGAATACTAAAAAACCCTCAATGATTTCCATAAAATGAATTGATACACTTCTTCACAGAATGAGGGGATTGACAAATATTTGGTGAAGTATTACAAATAATTGAGAGAAGAGACATGAAGATTCGCACTCCATTAGCAGCAGCTTCTATATTTTTCTTAGTCACTCTCGTTACCCCAACTGAAGTGCTTGCAGTAGTGCAGAGTTTAAATAGTCAAACAGGACAAACACAAACTTTTCAAAATGATTCAAATCTAACAATTTCTTCTTTGAATAATATCCATTCATTGATTTGGCAAGGATTATTGCCTATCTCCCGAGGCGGAACCGGCAATGATGCTTTTACAGAAGGGTCGATAATCTTTATGGGTCAAAACAAGTTCCGCCAGGATAACAATCATTTCTTTTGGGATAGAATAAATAACCGCCTAGGTATCGGCACAAGTTCCCCCACAGCCACGCTTGATGTATCAGGAAATGCAAAAGTATCAAGTTTGACCACATCTAGCGACGCAACAATAAATACTTTGACTGTTGGTTTAGGAGGGGGATCTGTTACCACAAATGCCACGGTTGGGAAAAATGCTCTCTTAAATAACACTACTGGAGCTCGGAATACTGCCGTAGGATACGAAGCTCTGCTGCTCAGTAATGGCTTTGATAATACAGCTGTCGGTTATCAAGCTCTAGGGGAAAGTATTACTAGTACCGGTAGCGATGAAAATACTGCAGTGGGGGCGTTTGCTTTAGGATCAAATACGACGGGAAGATTTAATAGTGCATTAGGCGGTCATGCACTTCTTTTTAATGAAACGGGAGACAGCAATACTGCCGTTGGTCTATCTTCACTTGGAGGGAATACTAGTGGGAGCAGCAATATCGGAATTGGCCTTTATGCGCTAACCGCGAATACAACAGGAAGTAATAACATCGCAATAGGAGAGCGCGCTGGCTTATGGTCAGTCGGCAGTGCAGACCTAACCGCTCCATCATCTAGTATCTACATAGGATATAGAACACGAGGTTATGATTATAATGACAATAATAGTATTGTTATAGGAAGCGAAGCAGAAGGAGCAGGGAGCAACAAGGCAGTTATTGGTAATACTAGTGTCACTGATGTATATTTCGGCTCCTCGGCTGGGCTTGCAAGTATACACTCTAAAAAATTATTTTTAGGCTCCTCCTCAGTGCCCGGATGTATCATCATGGGTGACAGTGATGGCAGCGGAGTTTCTTATATAACTGTAAATGACGGTGTATTAAGCCTATCCACCACAACTCCAACTGCTTGTCAATAAATCCACCACCTTTTTCTCACGGAGTATTGATTTACATCAAAAAATGACGACTTTACCTACGCACTAAACTGCGGGATTTTAAAATGGTGCTGGATAAACCTCTAGACAATACTGAATCTTTATATTAAGATATTACAACTTTTAATGAAATCTTAATTAGTTCAACAACAATTAATAGATGCAAGAAAGACAAGAAGTAAACAATTGGTCTTCGCAGAGGTAAAAATTCCAAAACTTAAATGATAATAATAAATAAGGTAAATAATAAGAATCGAAATGACATGGCCTCCATGTTTAACGAATTGGGGTTTGAAGCTTTAAGTATTGTTTAGAATTTAGGAATTAGAATTTAGAGATTTACCAGGATGACTATTAAAGACGGACTAAAACTGGAGCCTGTATTTGACATACCCCTGCATGGAAGACGCGGCGTTGAAATACCGGATGTAGGGCGCGACGATTTTGCTAAATTTCTCTATGATTATGGATATAGGGTTGGGGTAGAAGTGGGCGTGGACCTCGGAGATTTCGGTAAAACATTGTGCCAGGCAGGGCTAAAGGTTTATGGAGTCGACCCTTATGTAGTTTACGGCGAATATAAGCCACCTAGCACTGATTCTGCAGTACTTTATGAGCAAGCCTTAGAGAATGTCAGGGGTTACGACTACACCATTATAAAAAAATTCTCTAGAGAAGCCTTAAAAGATTTTGAAGACAATTCGCTGGATTTTGTTTATATAGACGGCAACCACACTCTCCCTTATATTTCCCAGGATATTTTTGGATGGGAGAGAAAAGTAAGACGCGGAGGAATTATCTCAGGACACGATTATGCAGTTGTTAAAGGAATAAGAGAAAGACAGGAGCCAAAAGTTTATGATGGCGTTCACGTTAAATTTGCTGTTGATGCCTTTGTATATATAGCTAGAATCCCAAGGCTTTATATTCTAGGGAAGAGAAGAAAAAAAGAAGGAGTAAAAAGAGATAAATGGAGGTCGTGGTTTTTCTTTAAACAATGAAACCCGTTAGAGATCAAAGCTTAATTTTGAATTTTAAAATTCGAATCAATTTTAAATGAATGAGTTTCAAAATTCAAAAATAAAAAATTAAAATTTTATAACGAGATGATAATCAATAAGATAAAAAATAAGAATCGAACTGATTTAGCCATTATGTTTGGGCAGTTAGGATTTGAGAAAGGAGCCGAAATTGGGGTAAGAAGAGGGGAATATTCTGAAGTATTATGTTTACGTATTAAGAGTCTTAAAAAATTGTATTCCGTCGATCCTTGGGATTTGGTATATAAAGATCCCCGCTCTCATTCTGAAGGAATAACAAGGCAAGAATCATACTATCAACAAGCAATAGCACGACTTAGTAAATATCCTGTTTGTGAGATAATAAAAAAGACAAGTTTAGAGGCTGTAAGAGATATACCATATGAATCGCTTGATTTTGTTTATATAGACGGCTCTCACACTTTTGACTATGTTATGACTGATATTATCGAGTGGAGCAAAAGAGTAAAACGAGGTGGAATTGTATCTGGTGACGACTATAAACATCATAGATATGGAGACGTAATTACGCCTGTTAATGCTTACGTTCAAGCACATCGCATAGAAACTTTAAATATTTTTGAACCATTGGAGACAGATTCTTATCCTACTCCACAGTGGTGGTTTGTAAAACAATGAATTCAATAAAGAGGAGTTATTAAATGATTTCAATTATTATCCCAGCATTCAAAGAACCCTTCATGCAAAAAACTATAGATTCCATACTTAAAAGCGCCCGAGGTAATGTGGAAATCCTGCCTGTTTTTGATGGACGGAGCCCGGATAAACCCATTAAGCCGGACAGCCGAGTCAAAGTAATAATGCTAAAAAAACACATGGGTATGAGAGCCGCAATTAATGCCGGCATCTCCCAAGCTAAAGGAAAATTTATTATGAAATGTGATGCTCACTGTGCCTTTGGTGCTGGTTTTGATAAGATTTTAAGCGAAAATTGCGCTGAAGATTGGGTTGTTGTTCCCAGGCGCTATTCCTTGGACGATTCTAAGTGGCAAAGAAATAAAAATAGACCTTATCGTGACTATAATTTCATAGTCTACCCTACACCAAACCATAACAAAATTTATGGTATCTCCATGAGTAATTCTGATTGGACGGAGAGGACTGAACAAAGGCAGGATCCTAAATATGATATAGACGATAATATGACCTTTCAAGGCAGCTGCTGGATGGCTCAAAAAAATCACTTTTTAAAGCAGGTTGGGTTTTTAGATGACCGGTCAGAAACCTATGGGCCTTTTGCAGATGAATACCTCGAGATAGGCTTGAAATACTGGTTGAAAGGAAGCCAAGTAAAAATAATCAAAAAAACCTGGTACGCCCATCTTACCAAAATGAAAAGGCATTACCAAGCAGGACTTTTTACCAAAAAACATAAGAACAATCTGGCTAAAAACCGCACGTGGGCCTCAAAACATTGGATGAACAATGAAGAACAGGGATTGATCCACCCCATTTCGTGGTTAATTGAAAAATTCTGGCCTGTTCCGACCTGGCCAGAGGATAGGAGCAAATGGGTTTTTTCCTACTAGAATAAACTATGGCTACAAACATGGATGTTTCAATAAGATATAGCACCTTTATTCCCATGTTGTTGGAGGCAATGGCAAGAACCACTGGTGACGTTTTGGAATTAGGTCCTGGAGTTTTTAGCACACCTCTACTTCACTGGTTATGTGAGAGACAAAAGCGCAATCTAGTTACAATCGAAAATAATTGGAAATGGCATAGATTCGTAAAACCATACCTAAAAACAGACCGCCACCAATTTTTTTTTGTTAGGAACTGGGATGATGTAGAGCCGTATATTAACAAGGAGTGGGACGTAGCTTTGATTGACCATTCCCCTTATAGCAGACGGATAGTAGAAATAGAAAAGCTCTCCAATTTAGCAAAGTATTTGGTAGTCCATGACAGCGAACCTTGGAAAGATAAAGAATCCCACTACAGCCAGATTTATCCTCTGTTTAAATATAGATTTAACTTTGATAAAGCCGATCATCAGACAGCTGTTTTGAGCAATTTCTATCCTGTCAATGATTTTTGGCTATGAAAAATTTGTTAATTTATTTTAATCCCAAAAAAGAGTTTACGCCTGAATACGAGGACTTAACCAAAATTCAAATTGACAACAGCTTAAGTTTAGGCTGGGACTCTAAGGATATGATCTTAGTTACTAATTTTGAATATAACTATCGGGGTATTAAGGCCTTGGTAATAGGAGAAGGGGATTATGAAGTTTTTGACCGGAACAAGTCAAGCAAAATTCCAATTATAAACAGGATGTTTGCTGATAGATTGATAGAAGATGAGTTGTACTGGTTCCACGACCTCGATGCTTTCCAGCTTGTTCCATTCGATATGAATCTTGACAAAGACGCAGGTTTCACAAACCACGGCTGGTCAAAGAGGTGGAACGCCGGCTCGTTCTTTTTTAAAAAAGAGGCTAGGGATATTTTCCAGCGCATATGGGAGATTATGGGACAACTAAACAGCAACGAACAAAATGCACTTACCTATATGTGGAAAAACAACATTGACAACATAAATAACAGGTATCAGCTCATTAACATTACGTTTAACATTGGAATTTACTACATACCTACCAACCTTAAGAGAGCCCAACTTCCTGTTAAGGTTGCCCACTTTCACCCACACAAAAAAAGACATTTTGGTCTGTTTAAAGAGGTTCTGCCAGAAAGATTAGTTAAAATACTTAACAGCTACGGTTTGGGTGACTACAAAGAAGACACAGGAATTTTGTCAGATGGTTACTTTAATGAGGTTGCCCGGGATTTAAAGGGTTTAAAAGTTAGGAACTGGCATAGGGTTTGGGAACCTTTTATGAGGAAATACAACTGCAGTAGAGTTGCTGAGCTTGGAATTTATAAAGGTGATAATTTTGCGGAGATGATCGCCCACCAACCCACACTTGCTGTAGCTGTGGATGCATGGAAAGATTCTGGGGTGCATCCCAGAAAATATGATGACTACACTCAAAAAGAATTCGATGAACAGTATGAAATTTTTATTAAAAGGATTAAAAAATTCCCTTTTGTCCAAGTAGTGAGAGACTATACAGTCCAGTCTGCTAAACTTTTTCCTGATGAATATTTTGATTTTGTTTATATAGATGCAGACCATTCAACAGAGGCCTGTTATAAGGATATGATTAGTTGGTATCCAAAGGTCAAAACCGGAAAATTTCTGGTTGGCCATGACTTTAGGCGTGGGTTTGGGGTTATTGATGCCGTCAACCGCTTTATGAAAGAACATTATTTGGAAATGATTTTTATGCCACCCAGTACATGGGCATTAATAAAAAAATGATTATTACCCAAACTCCCCTACGGATTAGTCTTGTGGGCGGCGGAACAGACATAGCTGAATTTTACACCAAAGAAGGAGGCGCTGTTGTCTCTTCAGCCATTGATAAATATGTCTATGTGATTGTAAAAGAGAGGTTTGACGAAATGATTTATCTAAACTGGATGAAGAAGGAGATAACCGATCAAGTAGATAAAATTGAACACGAACTGATCAGGGAAGCGATGAAGAAAACAGGCGTGTTAAATGGCGTGGAAATTACCATTTTGTCTGATATTCCTGCCGAAGGCTCCGGGCTCGGTTCATCTTCAAGTATTACTGTTGGGTTGTTGCATGCTCTTTATTTATACCAAGGAATCCCGGTAAGTGCAGAAACGTTAGCTCAAGAGGCCTGTGAAATCGAGATTGACACTTTGGGAAAGCCGATTGGCAAACAAGATCAATACATTGCAGCTTATGGCGGACTGAAGCATTTCCGCTTCAATAAAGATCACACAGTCACTGTTAATATTCCCAAAATTTCCAGTGAAAATTTAAACGAATTAAGTCAAAGATTACTGCTTTTTTTTACCGGGAAAACAAGAAAAGCGGATGAAATTTTAAAAAAACAAGTAAAGAATATTAATAACAAGATTGTCATATATAAAAAAATGCGAGACCAGTCAGATAAGCTGTTAAAGTTCTTAGGGAGAGGTAATACTGACTATCTTGGCAAGGCTCTTAAGGTTGGGTGGGAATTTAAAAAAAAAGTATCCGATGATATTACAAACCCAGAAATTAATACAATGTATGAAAAAGCGAAAAAGGCAGGGGCAATAGGGGGGAAGATTGCCGGAGCGGGAGCCGGCGGTTTTTTACTGTTGTTTGTTCCTCTTCAAAAACAAAAGGCTGTCCGATCTGCGCTTAAAGATTACAGAGAAATGTCTTTTGCTCTCGAACGTGATGGCAGTAAGTCAATTTTTAATATTAGAAGATCATCTGTTTGATTTTACAGCAAGTATTAAAGTAGAATAGAGACATGAATAAATTCAAGGTAATAACCAAAGGCTACTTTACTGAGCTGAAAACAGCTCTGGATAAGGTTAAAATTTCTGATATTGAAAAGGTGGCGGAGATTCTGCTTGAAGCTTATAAAAACGATAAAACAATCTTTATATTTGGCAATGGTGGTGCTGCTGCAACTGCTTCTCACATAGCTTGTGATTTAGGCAAAGGGACATTAACAAACGTTTATGACCATACTGAAAAAAGGCTTAAAGTAGTTTCTTTGACAGATAATATACCTATCATGACTGCCTATGCAAACGATCTCTCTTATGACGATATGTTTGTCCAACAGCTCCATTCGTTACTTAACAGCGGAGATATTGTCATCGGTATTTCTGGCTCTGGTAATACTCCTAATGTTATAAAGGCATTTATGTATGCTAAGCAGTGTGGGGCTACCACAGTAGGGTTTTTGGGTTATCATAGTGGCGGAAAAGCTAGAGCTTTTGTAGATTATGATATTACTATCAAGAGCAGCAACTATGGGGTGATAGAAGATATCCATATGAGCTTGGGCCATGCTTTAACAAGCTGCCTATCTTACCTAAAAAAACATCTGCATGAACAAAAAAGCTTAAAGAATGGTAACATCCTTACCAAGAGTAGGCTTAAAAGCTCTATGAAAGATTACATCCCCGGTGAATGGACTGAGCGATCTGCCAGAAGATAGGGTATTGTGAAATATAAATTTGCTGTTTTTATTGATAGGGATGGAATTATTAATGAGGATGTAGGTAATCTCTCAAAAATCGAGGACTTAAAGATTTTCCCTCTAACAATTAAGGCAGTCAAACTTCTTAATAAACATAAAATTCCTGCAATTGTTGTTACCAACCAACCAGTTGTAGCTCGAGGTTGGGTTAACGAGCAGTGGTTAAATAATACCCATAAGGAAATTATTGCCAAATTTAAAAGGGGGGGTGCAAAAATAGATAGAATTTATTACTGTCCCCATCATCCTGATGCTAATTTAGAAAAATATCGAGTTGTTTGTAAATGCAGAAAGCCAGGGATTGGGTTGTTAAAACAGGCTGCAAAGGATTTCAAAATAGATTTAAAGGAATCTTATATAGTAGGAGATTCATTTAGAGATATTGAAGCTGGGATAAAAGTTGGTGCTACTACCATTGCCGTTAAAACTGGATCCTCAAATTTTAAAGATTCAAAACCCCATATAAAAGTTAAAGGTTTATTAGAAGCTGTGAAGCTAATTTTGGAAAAGGAGGGTTTATCTTGAAAGCGCTGATTCTGGCAGCAGGAGTAGGACATAGAATGCAAAGCACTTTTCCCGGTATGCCTAAGGTTATGTTGCCGCTTAGTAATAAACCCTTAATTGAAAGACATATTGAGCATCTAAAAAAATTTGGAATATTAGATTTTTATATAAATCTTCATTATTTACCTGAACTTATAAAAAACCATCTAGGCAAGGGAGAAAAATGGGGGGTTAGAATTCATTATTCATATGAACCTGTACTTTTGGGGACATCAGGTGCATTAGTTAATTTTGCTCGCGACTTAGATGAAACATTTATAGTTTTATATGGGGATGTATTTACAACTATTAATTTTGATTTTTTTTTAAAATTTCACAAAATTAAAAATAGTCATGCTACTCTTCTAGTTCACAAAACAGACCACCCTGAGGATTCAGATTTAATTGCTCTTGATAAAAAGAATTTGATTTATCAATTTTATGTATCTCCCCATAAAAAAAGAGTGATTAATACTGATCTATCTAGCGCCGCTATTTACATATTAGAACCGGATGTGCTAAAGTTTATCCCTGAAAAAATTCCATCCGATTTTGTGGAAGATATGTTCCCCAATCTTTTAGAAAAAGGATTTAAAATGTATGGATATTTATCAGCTGAATACACAAAGGATATGGGAACCTTAAAGCGTTATGAAAAAGTTCAAAAAGATTTTAAAAGGCTGAATTTAAAATGAACAGGGGTAAAGTATTAATTATTGGAGGGGCTGGGTTAATCGGATCCCATACAGCTGACGAGCTTGACAGGCGAGGCTACCAGATTAGGATACTGGATAATCTCTCTCCCAAAACACACGTTGGAAAATGGCCGGAGTATTTGAATTTAAAATTTGAAAAAATCAAAGGTGACGTTAGAGATAGAAAGATTTTAAGCAAAGCACTGACCGGGGTAGATTTTGTGATACATTTGGCAGCTTTAATGGATCTTTTACCAGACTATTCAAATTTTTTCGACATAAATGTTACTCCGACTGCTTTAATTTATGAAATTATTGCAAGTTATAAATTACCGATTAAAAAAGTAGTTGTTGCTTCATCGCAATTTGTGTATGGAGAAGGCAGATGGACATGTCAAAAACACGGACAAGTTTTCCCTGGACTTAGAACAATCCAAATGATGAGTCAGGGCCAGTTTGATCCTAAATGCCCTTATGGAAATGAAAAAATTACCCCTATGTTATCAGAAGAGTTTCACCAAGACCCGCCCAATCAATATGCTATCTCCAAGTATACCCAAGAGCTGATAGCTTTAAAGTTGGGGAGGCTGAACAATATCCCTTCAGTTGTAATGCGCTATTCAATAGTCCATGGCCCAAGGCAATCACTAAAAAATGCTTACTCTGGCGCGTTAAGAATCTTTACCTTAAAAATGCTGGCAAATCATAACCCACCAATTTTTGAGGATGGTTTATCACGAAGAGATTATATATCGGTTTATGACGTTGCCAGGGCAAATGCTTTAATGCTTGAGTCTGATAAGGCTAATTATGAAAATTTTAATGTTGGTTCTGGAAAGGCATACACTGTTTTAGATTTAGCCAAATTAATTAGAGCTACTTTAGGCAAAGATAAGATCAGCTTAAAACTTAGTGGTCAATTTAGGGTTGGAGATATCAGACATGCGGTCTCTGACATCTCAAAACTTAAAAAAATTGGCTGGAGACCGCAAGATTCTGAAGAAAAAATTGTCAAAAAATATATCAAATGGGTCAAAAAGCAAAAATTAGACCAAGATTATTTGACGTTGGCTGAGAGACAGATGAAAAAATTGGGCGTCATAAGAAAACTCAGTGCAATCAAATAAACTACCAGTTATAATACCAATAAATATAACAGATTGCCCGTTATATAGGAATAGAACTTATGGTAACTCCGCTTTGTAAACTAGCTTTAAAATACGGCACCGACAAATGCCCTCAGCTTAAACACTCATACACTCCCTTTTATTACCAACTACTTAAAGACAAGAGGCGGGAAATTAAAAAAGTCTTAGAGATGGGTATTGGTTTTTTTCCCGGAATGCCGGAAAAAAAAGTCTTTTTTGATCCTGGATTAAAGAGAACTTATCATATGGGAGCTTCTTTGTATATGTGGCGTGATTTTTTCCCTAATGCCCAAATTTTTGGGGCTGACGACCACCCTGAAACGCTTTTTGAGGACAATAGGATTCAAACCTTTCTCTGTGATGAGACAAAAAAAGAAGACATCGTAGAACTAGTTAAAAAAACAGGCACGGATATTGATCTTTTCATTGATGACGCCAACCATAACAGCAGAAAGCAGATTTTCCTAGCTAAAAATTTAATGCCTCTTTTGAAAAAAGATGTCATTTATATTATTGAGGACGTATATTACCCTGATAATATTCTAAATGCTCTTTCAGAGTATGACTGTCAAATATCTCAATTCCCCCCAAAATTGCAAGAGGATAGGCTAATAGTTGTTAGACACAAAAGATGAATCTCGATAGTGATAAAACCTAATTTTGAATTTCGCCATTTCAAAACAAAAACGATTTAAATTTGGTAAAATCGTTTCAAAGTTAAATAATTCGGATTTGATTCGAAATTAAGAATTAAAAATTTATATTTTGCCAATATGAACAACAAAACCTTAATATATTACACATGTAATGAACATTTGCCGGAGATAGATAATTTGGCACGTAAATACCTATCAAAGATTGATTTGCCTATTATATCGGTCTCCTTAAACAAAGAGATAGATTTTGGTGATGTACAAATTGTTATGGAGGGGGAAAGAAGCCCTTTAATGATGCTCAAACAAATTGTTAGAGGACTTGCGGTATGTCAAACAAAGTATGCTTTTTTTGTAGAAAGCGATGTTTTATATCACCCTTCTCATTTTGACTTTACACCAAAAAGGGATGACGTGTTTTATTTTAATGTTAATGTGTGGAAGCAAAGATGGCCTGAAAGATATTTTGTAAAAACAGATAATTCCCAGCAGGTATCAGGAATGAGTGCATATACTGACTTGGTACTAAACTTTTTCAAAAAACGTATCCCAGAAATTGAGCGTAAAGGATTTGACCGCCACTATGAACCTCGCGGCCCACGGGAAAATTACGAGTCAAAAACTCCAATTATATGCATTAGACACAATAGAAATTTGACCAATTCTAAATGGTCGCCAAGTGACTATCGCAACAAAGAATATGCTAAAGGATGGAAGGAGGCGGATAGTGTACCGGGATGGGTCGGACTGAGCTTCGGCTCCGGCGAAAAGCGAAGGAGACCGGCTGCGAGCGGAGCGAGACAGCGGTGGACAGAACTGAAATGAACTATGGCAAAAGATCTTAGTATTCTGATTCCTGCAAGAAATGAGATGTTTTTATATCGCACAATAGAGGATATATTAGCCAATATTGAGGCTGATACTGAAATTATTGCTGTTTTAGATGGAGAATGGGCTAAACCAGAAATTCCTCAACATGAAAGAGTGAATATTATTTATGTTCCTGAATCAGTAGGGCAGCGCGCGGCAACCAATATGGCCGCAAAACTTTCCCGCGCCAAATATGTGATGAAGATTGATGCACATTGTTCCTTTGATAAAGGGTTTGATATAAAAATGATTGAGGCCTTTAAGGAGACGGGAGAAAATACCACCATGGTTCCCACTATGAGGAATCTCTGGGCATTTTCGTGGAAATGCTATAAATGCGGATGGAAAAAGTATCAAGGTCCAACTCCACAAAAATGTGATAATTGTGGTGATACAGAACACATAAAAAGAAAAATGATGTGGGTGGGTAAAGAGGAACCTCAGAGTAATTCATATTGTTTTGATGCTGAACCACATTTTCAGTATTTTAATGAATATACTAAAAGACCAGAATACAGAAAAGATTTAGAAGAAACGGGCTTGACGGAAACAATGTCTCTTCAGGGATCATGCTGGATGTTGACCCGGGATAAATATTGGGACTTGAATATCTGCGATGAAAAATTCGGCAGTTGGGGATCACAAGGAATAGAAGTATCTGTTAAGACCTGGTTATCAGGAGGGCGGGTCCTTGTAAACCATAAAACCTGGTATGCCCATATGTTTAGAACTCAAGGTGGGGACTTTGGTTTTCCTTATCCAATCTCGGGGAGCGACCAGAAAAAAGCCAAGGAATTTGCCAAAGATCTATTCTTTAATAACAAGTGGTATAAACAAATCCGCCCTCTCTCATGGCTTGTCGAGAAATTCTGGCCGGTTAAAGGATGGACCAACGAGGATTTACAGAAGCTTAAGGAGAATAAATTTGTGTTTAAAGGTTCGACCGCAGATACTAAAACGTCTGAAATTGAACCCCGTAGCGAACCGGTACGGGGTGAACCTGCCCCGATTCAATCCGAGCCTTCGGGAACGCTTAATGGATCGGCCCGAGAAAATATGCAAACGCAGAATGAAGAGGCGATGAGCGGGTATTTATTAGAAAAAGACGTAATATATAATATTCGAAACTAATATAAAATCAATTTTAAATTAAAAATTATGAAAGTTACTATCATAGGTTATGGTTGGGTAGGGAAAGCTGTGCACAAGCTTTTTCCCGATGCTTATATTTACAAGAGGCGAGGCGGAAGCAAAAATCGAGCGAACAGGGGAGATGTCGCGTTTATTTGCGTTCCAACTCCGTCCAAAGGGGAAGGTAGGCTCGATACTTCAATAGTCGAGGAGTGTGTTTCCTGGTGTAAGTGTCCGCTTATCGTGATTCGATCAACCGTCAATCCCGGAACCTGTGATTATCTGTCAAAAAAATATAAAAAAAGAATTATCATGCAGCCTGAATATCTTGGGGAGACACCGGAGCATCCGCTTCTTGATGAAAAAAGGATTCCTTTTCTTGTCATAGGAGGCGAACCACGCGACAGGAGAACATTAATTGATCTTTACGCGACTGTTTACAACGCCAATATAAAAATCAGACAGGTGACAGTCCTTGAGGCCGAAATTATAAAACTATCAGAAAATCGCGCAATAGCATTCAAAGTAGCTCAGTGTCAGGAACTTTATGATGTCTGCGAAAAGGCAGGCATAGATTATTACACAATAAGAGACGCGGTTTATGGAGACGATCCAAGATTTAATCTTTGGTGGACTTTTGTTTATCCCGACAAAAGAGGATTCCTCTCAAAATGCCTCCCCAAAGATGTTTATGCATGGTGCGCATGGGCTGAAAGCCTTGGGGTAAAACCTGAGATTACCAGGTTCTTATTAGAAGCGAATAAAAAGTGGATTTCTCCCGCACCCAAGAGTAAAAAACCGTGAGGTCTTGAAAGGAGAGACTTTCGAGAGAATTAAATAAAGGATTTACCTACACCTTTAGAGGATATACTCTTCAAGCAATACCTTACAAGCAGCAAACTTCTTGTCCGGCGTACCGGCGAACCCCTAGTATATAGAAATATATAGTTGATTTAGCCAACAAATTCAATTAGAGTAAATCAATCGCATTTTCAATGCGATTTATTACTGTGGATTGAAAATAAATTAATATGGCAGTATCAAGATTAGGCACAAATACTTCAGGGACAGGCACTTCTAGTCCTTTATCTTTCAGCCACACGCTTGTCTCGGGATCAAACCGCAAGGTAATAATCTACATTGGCTTTGAGAACGGTGCGAATTACGACGTTAACACCGTCACATACGGTGGCGCTACCTGTACCCAAGCTATTGCTCAAAAAACCGGAACATCGAGTTTCATATACGGCTCTTATGTCTACTTTATTGATGAGGCAAATCTACCCGCAGACGGAGCACAAACAGTATCAATATCATTCACAGGAACGGCGAGTTCTCTCGAGTGTAATGCCATGGCCGCCGAATACGAAGGTGTTGCCCAGGGCGCGGCTAGTGATACAGACGGGACCACTGCAACTACTGGGACCACGGTAACCAACGAATCTCTGACAATCGCGAATACAGATCTGTGCTGCTCCTGCATAGGAACGGGTAATGTTGTCAGTTTTGCGCACGATAATAGCCAAGTTGAACAACTTGAGTTCGATGATGCAAGCTCATCTTTTGCTGTTGCTGATTTAATAGCAACAGGAGCTCTGACGTCCCTAGCCTCCACAATTACCGGTACAGCTAACAGGTCAGCCCGAGTTGCCGCAATATGGGCAGCAGCAGGGACCAGTTCGGTTTCACCATCAGTAAGCCCTTCTGTCTCTCCCTCAATATCACCTTCTGTCAGTCCTTCCCAATCTCCATCCGCTTCTGTATCACCTAGTGTTAGCCCATCAGTCAGTCCTAGCGTTTCACCTTCCCAGAGTCCATCAGCATCTATATCACCATCAGTCAGCCCTTCGGTATCTCCGTCAGTATCACCAAGTCAATCTCCTAGTGCTTCTGTTTCACCAAGCGTTAGTCCCTCAGTATCACCATCTGTAAGTCCATCTGTCTCTCCATCTGTCTCTCCTTCCCAGAGTCCTTCCGCATCTGTTTCACCTAGTGTCAGCCCAAGTGTAAGTCCATCAGTCAGTCCTTCCCAATCACCATCAGCATCCGTTTCACCATCTGTTAGTCCATCGGTATCTCCATCAATTTCACCTAGTCAATCTCCTTCGGCATCAGTATCGCCAAGTGTAAGTCCGTCAGTTTCGCCATCAGTAAGTCCATCGCAGAGTCCATCGGCATCTGTGTCTCCATCAGTCTCGCCTTCTATTAGTCCTTCTGTTTCTCCAAGCCAAAGCCCATCCGCATCTGTTTCTCCTAGTGTAAGCCCTAGCGTTTCTCCCAGTGTTAGTCCGTCAGTTTCGCCAAGCGTCTCTCCTTCAGTTAGTCCATCAGTCAGTCCATCTGTATCACCTTCCCAAAGTCCTTCGGCTTCTGTATCACCAAGCGTTAGCCCGTCTGTGTCACCATCCGTCTCTCCTTCCCAGAGTCCTTCCGCTTCTGTATCACCATCAGTCAGCCCATCAGTATCTCCGTCCGTTTCGCCATCTCAAAGTCCTTCTGCCTCAGTAAGCCCTAGCGTAAGCCCAAGCGTCTCACCTAGTGTATCGCCTTCTGTAAGTCCTTCTGTGTCTCCATCGGTATCTCCATCTATTTCGCCTTCTCAATCTCCGAGTGCATCCATTAGCCCGTCAATTAGTCCTTCAATAAGCCCCTCAATATCACCATCCCAAAGCCCTTCAGCGTCAATATCGCCCTCTGTTTCACCAAGTGTTTCTCCGTCAGTATCTCCTTCGCAATCACCCTCAGCTTCCGTATCGCCTTCTATTAGTCCAAGCGTGTCTCCTTCTGTTAGTCCAAGCCAATCACCATCGGCTTCGGTTTCTCCATCTATATCGCCCAGTGTAAGCCCATCAGTAAGTCCGTCTCAAAGTCCATCAGCTTCCGTTTCACCAAGTATAAGTCCTTCTATCAGTCCTAGTGTTTCTCCTAGTGTATCCCCATCAATTAGTCCTAGTATAAGTCCATCAATATCACCAAGTATCTCGCCTTCCCAGAGTCCTTCCGCTTCTATTAGTCCTTCTGTTAGTCCGTCTATCTCTCCGAGTATTTCCCCTAGTCAATCACCTTCGGCATCAGTATCACCAAGTGTTAGTGCTTCAATTTCTCCTAGCGTATCCCCCAGTCAAAGTCCCTCTGCCTCGGTTAGTCCTAGCGTAAGCCCAAGTGTTTCACCATCAGTTTCACCTTCGCAATCACCCTCAGCTTCCGTATCGCCTTCTATTAGTCCAAGCGTGTCTCCGTCAGTATCACCATCGCAGAGTCCTAGTGCATCTGTTTCACCTAGCGTCAGCCCATCAGTTTCTCCGTCTGTCTCGCCATCCCAAAGTCCTTCTGCTTCGGTATCTCCCTCAGTCAGCCCATCAGTATCACCATCGGTTAGTCCAAGTCAATCACCTTCAGCCTCGGTATCACCTTCTGTTTCTCCAAGCGTCTCACCTTCTGTTTCACCCTCTCAATCACCAAGCGCTTCTGTGTCTCCATCTGTATCACCGTCGGTATCGCCATCTGTTAGTCCAAGCCAAAGCCCATCGGCCTCAATATCACCTTCGGTTAGTCCCAGCGTGTCACCTAGTATTTCTCCCAGTCAGTCTCCTTCCGCTTCAGTATCTCCTAGTGTTTCGCCCTCAGTGTCACCATCAGTCAGTCCCTCACAGAGCCCATCGGCCTCAATATCACCTTCGGTTAGTCCCAGCGTGTCACCTAGTATTTCTCCCAGTCAGTCTCCTTCCGCTTCTGTATCACCTTCAGTATCGCCAAGCATATCTCCGTCAGTATCACCTTCCCAAAGTCCATCAGCATCTGTATCTCCTTCAGTAAGTCCTTCAGTAAGTCCTTCGGTAAGTCCAAGCCAGTCACCCTCAGCCTCGGTTTCACCATCAGTATCACCAAGCGTTTCACCTTCTGTTTCTCCTAGTCAAAGTCCAAGTGCGTCTGTTTCACCTAGCGTTTCTCCATCTGTTAGCCCATCTGTTTCACCTAGTCAAAGTCCAAGTGCATCCGTATCTCCCTCAGTTTCTCCTTCGGTTTCTCCTTCAGTGTCACCTTCCGTATCACCCAGTGTATCTCCATCTCAAAGTCCTAGTGCATCTGTATCACCTAGTGTTAGCCCATCAGTCAGTCCTAGCGTTTCACCTTCCCAGAGTCCATCAGCATCTGTTTCACCATCTGTAAGCCCATCTGTATCTCCATCTGTTTCTCCTTCCCAAAGTCCCAGTGCTTCTGTATCTCCTTCTGTCAGTCCATCTGTATCTCCATCAGTTAGTCCTTCCCAATCTCCTTCAGCATCTGTTTCACCCTCTGTATCACCATCAGTAAGCCCAAGTGTCTCTCCAAGCCAAAGCCCATCGGCATCTGTTTCTCCTAGTGTAAGCCCTAGCGTCTCTCCCAGTGTTAGTCCGTCAGTTTCGCCAAGCGTCTCTCCTTCAGTTAGTCCATCAGTCAGTCCATCTGTATCACCTAGCCAATCCCCATCCGCTTCAGTATCGCCATCTGTTTCTCCTAGTGTATCCCCATCCGTCTCTCCTTCCCAAAGTCCTTCCGCTTCTGTTTCACCATCTGTATCACCCAGTCAAAGTCCCAGTGCATCTATATCTCCTAGCGTCAGTCCTTCAGTTAGTCCATCTGTAAGTCCAAGCATAAGCCCATCTATTAGTCCATCCGCAGTAAGTAGTGTTTCTCCATCAGTAAGTCCCTCGATTAGTCCTTCAGTAAGTCCTTCAGTTAGCCCTTCCCAATCTCCTAGCGCATCTATATCACCCAGTATTTCACCATCTGTTAGTCCATCGGTATCTCCTTCAGTGTCACCAAGTCAATCTCCTTCAGCTTCGGTTTCACCATCTGTTAGTCCATCGGTATCTCCATCAGTGTCACCATCTGTGAGTCCTTCCCAATCTCCTAGTGCATCTGTATCACCTAGCATTAGTCCATCAGTCAGTCCATCGGTATCTCCATCTGTCTCTCCTTCCCAGAGTCCATCAGCATCCATATCTCCATCTATATCACCTTCCCAGAGTCCATCAGCATCCATATCTCCAAGTGTTAGTCCATCTGCCAGCCCATCTGTAAGTCCAAGCGCTTCTCCTTCGCAATCTCCTTCAGCTTCAGTATCCCCATCTGCATCTGTATCACCCTCAGTAAGTCCATCCCAAAGTCCCTCGGCATCTGTATCTCCTTCTGTTTCACCAAGTCAATCTCCATCAGCTTCAGTGTCACCTAGTGTAAGCCCATCCATAGCAGGAAGTGTTTCACCTTCTGTTTCTCCAAGTGTCAGTCCATCCATAGCAGGAAGTGTTTCACCTTCTGTTTCTCCCTCGCCGTCTGCTGCCGGTGCCTCAGCAAGCCCCAGTCCTTCAGCACCTTCCTCAGCAAGCCCCAGTCCTTCACCATCCGCGTCAGCAAGCCCTTCGGAAGTACAAATCGCAGAAGTGGAGGAGCCTCCTGTATTAAATAAAAATTCCCTGATATTTAATCATGAGGCTTTAACAAATCAAACCCTATTTGCCACAGTCTTCCAGTACATGATCCCATCTTGGAACAACGCAGGAAGACCAAAAAAGGTAAAGACAGGAACAATCGGCTTCAACTCTCAAACAAAAAATTTGGAATTCTTTAACGGATCTTCCTGGCTGAAACTGCCAATGAAGAAAATCTAGTCCGTTAGGAAAATTATTTAGAAGGCAGAGTAGTGCAAAAAATAAATGGATATGATATATAATATGTAAGACGCTATGCCAAAAAACTCCCCCTTCCTTATTGATATTGGACAAGGCTTATCTATGATGCTAGGACTACCTAAGATTAGTGCTTGGAAAACAACCACAAGACCAAAAAAAGCCAAAAAGGGAACACTTGGATTTAACTCTCAAACAAAAAATTTGGAATATTTTGATGGGACTTCCTGGTACTCAGCGTCTATGAGCTGATTAGGCCCATGTTTTGCCTCTTGTTTTTTTCAAATTTAAGTTTTATATTGATTATAAGCCGGAATGTTTGATTTCATAAAAAATATCAGTCCAATAGAGCTTGCTATTATTGTTATAATTTTAATAGTTCTTTTCGGAGGCAAAGCAATTATGAGCTTGGCTCGAACCAGCGGTGAAAGCGTCAAGGAGATCAAAAGAATAAAAAACGCATTTACCAAAACCATAGAAGACGATGACGAACCAAGTAAAAAATAATGGAAGGCCGCTGGCCCGGAGAGGCCTCTGGCCCGGAAGGAGGTGTGAAAATTGAACATGCTTCAATCAATTGGGGTGACTGAATGGCTGATCATCGCCTTAATAGTGGTTTTGCTTTTCGGGGGGAAGAAAATCCCGGAACTTTTTAAGGGCTTAGCCGAAGCTATGAAAGAATTTAAGAAGGCCTCCAAAGACGATTCTAAGTAAGAGGAATAATCGAATTTGATACACTTTTATTACTGCTGTGGATAATATCAAATCCTCCGAAACTTCCGAAGAAAGCGTTGCATTAATAAGCAAATATTCTCCATACCTTGCTGAAGTTAGAAAAAGAATCCTCTTTATCCTAATAGTTTTTGCAGTCGCGGCAGCAGCAGGTTTTATTTTTTATGAAAGAATAATCAAATTCATAATTGAAATCCTATCGCTTCGCGGAGTTAACATCGTTTTTACCTCGCCTTTTCAATTTATAAACCTCGCAATTAGTTCTGGTATGGCAACAGGAGTTGTAGCTATTCTTCCTCTTTTAATCTATCAAACATTATCCTTTTTAAGACCGGCATTGAGACACAAAGAATATAAAATGATAATTAAGACTTTGCCTTTCTCGATAACCCTTTTTTTTATGGGATTTTCTTTTGGAATTCTTATTATGAAATGGCAAATTCAATTATTTTTGGAAAAGTCAATAGAGCTTGGTATCGGCAACGTCCTGGATATCAGCCGTCTTATAAGCACGGTACTTCTAGTCTCAGTTTTTATGGGTATTGCTTTCCAATTTCCGATAATCATGATTCTTCTGATAAGCCTCGGAATTGTTAAAACCGGCTATCTGCGAAAACAGCGCCTGTGGGTTTATTTATTTTCTATTTTATTTCCTATCCTTCTTCCACTGGATTCAATTTTTGCGGATTTCCTGCTTGCATTACCTCTTATAATTCTATTTGAACTTACGTTAATATTAAATCAAATTTTTAAAAAAAGAAGCTAATACATAGTATTCCAATTCTACTTCGGATTTGCTAAAATACCCTTTATGGCAAAAAAGACTGGGGCCCGAATTATTGTAGGCTTAGATTGTACGGTTTGCGGGACACGCAATTATGTCACATCTCGCAACAAACTCAACACCCCTGAGAAACTGAAACTTGAAAAATACTGCCGAATCTGCAGAAAGGTTCAAGAACACAAGGAAGTCGAAAAACTCAAATAAAATGACAAAAGCAGAGGATGGAAGATCAATAGGTATTCAGGGTAGGGTCAGAGAGGTCCTAGCAAGAGGAGCTCCGAATTTTGTTCGAGAATATGCTATAGAGAAAGAGTGGCAGGAGTCGCTTGCTCGTCTTAAAGAAAAACTCCCGGAGCTACGAAGAGTAAAAAATAGGCTACCTCGCACTGTTTTAATTATTCCGGATGGCGGAAGAAGATTCGCAAAAGAGCATGGGATATCAGATGAACGAGCTTATAACCTTGGGGCGAGACTTTTGTACGAGGGACTAATGCAGTTTGACGAATTTTCGGAAGTTAAAAACATTATTTTATGGGCATGGTCCACGGATAATGAAATAAAGAGACCCAGAGAGCAAAAAGAGGCAGTTTTTAAGACAATGGCCAAATGTCTTGCGGATTATAGAGATGAACTTGTTGAGAGGAACGCTAGAGTTACAAGAGTTGGAAGAATCGACAGATTAACTTTGCCTCTCGCAAGGGAATTGGGAAGGGCAGAACTGGCAACAGGAGAAAACTCGGGCACGAATATAATTCTTGCGATTGATTATGGGGAAGATTACGAGGATTCTCTTTTTGCTCAAGAGGTAGCGAGAAGTAATTTGAACGAATGGGCTATTACACCCGAACTTGCTGTTCGTTTGAGGGAACAAGCTCGTAGTATTCCGGTTCCGGATTTGGTCATCAGAACGTCTGGAGAATTGCATTTATCCAAGTTCCCTTATTCAAATCACGCTGAACTCGTGGTAGTTGATACTAATCTTCCCGCTACTATGCCGGACGTTTTTGCGGACGCATTGCTTTCGTATACTAATCGGGATATCCGCGGCGGCAGATAATTTTATCCCGCGTTAGTTAGTGGGCGCAGAAGCGGCGTGAAGGGTTGCGCAAGAACCTCATCTTCAGGTAAAGTTATGGGATCTCTAAGAAGGGTATCATAATACGCAGTTCTTTCGGCAATTGAAATTCTGATTCCATTTCTTTTTCCGTCTGGTCTAAATCTCGAACTTTCAAGAATAACAGATCTGTTATTGCCTTCAATTGCATGAACAGCTGTTTTAAAAGTTTCACCGCCAATTTTTATTTCCTGTGATGGGTCCCAGGAAAATTCGGTTGGTTTTCTTCCGGCCGCATTTAGAACAGCATATGCATCATCTTCTCGAATTAAAACTGGGTCAGTTCCCTTTGAACCGTTTCTATATAAATGCGCGGTAAAAAAGAAATCATCTTCCTCTGCCGTGAGAAGTAGATATTCTATTTTAGGATCGAAGTGTCTCAGTATGTGTCTTACTTCAGCATATAATCGTTGATCTGGGGTTTTTGGCGTTTCATGATGCCAGGGACCGAGTAGTCGTTCAAAGCCGTGCGTGGCAAGAGTTTCCGGAATGCTACTCATAATTAACCTATAACATTGTGAAAAATGTTTGTCAATAGGCAGTTTTCACAGAAGGGCAAAGGAGAAAAACGCGAAAGCCGCACCAAGCAGTGATCCGCCAATTACGTCTGTTGTCCAGTGTTCACCAAGTGAGACGCGGGAGAAAACCATTATAAGATAAATAGCTAAAATAGCTGAATAGCTAAATAGTTTATAAGGGCGTGATAATTTCGAATTTTTAACCAAAAAGAGAAAAAGTACCGCTAGATAGGCTGTTCGCATGGCATGTCCTGACGGATAGGAGCCGCCTGGCTGAACATAGCTTGTTGGAAAAAAGAAGTCTAAAGCGTAACGATGGAACATGAACGGAGTTTGCGGATGATCTAAAAATGCCTTCCCAATTATCTCGACAACGTGCATAAAACCAAAGGCCGGAACTAATAAAATCGATAAAAACTTTTTTTTCAAGAAATTAATTATTGAAAATACAATTAATATCAAAAGTGTTACTTCAAAGCTTCCAAGAAGCGAGAACCAAGAAAGATAAGGGTCGAATCTAACAGGCACATTATTCTGAACCCTAACAGTCATATCAAAATCAAACCTGGTAAAAACATCCTCCTTAACCAAAAAAGAAAAGGCGTAGAAGATAGTGAGCAAAAGCCCACCAAGAACAAAATAGGGAGCGTTCTTTTTAAAGTCCGCAAAAAGCCTGAGGAGCATTAATATATAATAGCAAACTCAAAAGTCAAAACTCAAAATTTAGAGAGAAAAAGGTTACATTCCATCATGGAAGGAAGATTCTTCGAAACGCTGATTAAATTCCCGCCTGGCTCTATTTTCTCTTGATTCACGCATCACCCACCTTTGAAATCGTTTTGCAATTTCGGCAGGATCGGGGACTCTTGAATCACTAAATTCCCCTGGATTATCAGTTCTTGTTGGGATTAATCGCGCAAGGTTTTCAGCCCATGGAGGTAGTGGTACGCTCTCAGCAGTTCCAACAGATGCCCCAATTCCATTATCAAGAATATACCAATAAAGGTTTGGGGGATAATTTTTTGAATCGGCAAGAACCGCGTGCATTGTGCTCATTTCAAAGTTTTGATCACCATCTATAACTACCCAGTCAATATCAGGATTTGCCCATGCTGCACCATATCCAATGGCGGCTGACCCTCCCATTCCAGCGACATTTGGAAGGTTGCCAAGTCTGTCGTGTTGCCAATAGGCCGTGCGGGCATTGAAACCATTACAAATAATGATTGCCGAATTGGGATGTTGTTCAATAATAGCTCCGATTGCTTCACTTCTAGCAACAAGGTCACCAAATCTTATTGGATTTGATTCCTGCCCTTTGATACTCGCATTTTCTTCATAGAGTTTGAGAAGCTGTTGCCTTTCTTCCCAATAACTTTCGGCCGTTCTTTCACGAAGACGAGGAGGAATCTCAAGTTTAACTGTTTTATTGAATGCGCGAGGCGATATCGCAACCCCTGCTATCCCTCCCGCTTTTACTATATCGATTCCTTCTTCAAGCTTTCTTAAAAATCCTCGTCCGTCACGCTCTCCATAGTTTTTGCCTTTAAAAATTGTTTTCATGAGATCCTGTGTCATATCGCCTATTTCCTGATGCGGTTCACTATTGTCACTTTTGTCATTGCCTCTCCAAGTAGGCATGACAAGCATTGGCACTTCATGAACATATGCTGTAGTTATTCCGTCCTGTGCATTGCCGATTCCCGAGTTTTGAAAGTGAACAAGAGAAGGTTCACCGGTCGCAAGCCATATTCCTACCGCTATGCTCGGAAGACTATGTTCGCTTACTGCGTTAAAATATCTTAATTCTCCCTTGCGCGCCTTTTCAACAACCGCCTGTTGCATAGTGTCCGTAATTGAACAGTGAAACCAAACAAAATTCCTAATGCCACTGTTTACAATCTTATCTATTATTTCAACTTCTGAAGGTTTTGTAAGTCTTTCTTTTGATGAGAGCAAGAATTCTCCGCTGAATTGTCTTGCGCGCGTCACAACCTCTTTTCCAAAGCGCAAAGCCTGATCTAATTCACTACCTTGGGGTTTTCTTTCTCTTGGGTTCATTTTGTGGCTATATTAACATGGTAAAATGCCGATTGCAAGTAATCTAGATTACAAAGAAGGTGGAATAAAATTTCTGATGAATGCGGTGCGGTGTCGCGTCAAACGCGACTATAACCGCGTATGACGCGGTGGAGGCGTGTTGGGCCGTGGATTTTAAGGGCGTTGATGTGTTCGCTCGTTCCATAGCCTTTGTTGCGGCCCCAACCATACAGTGGAAATTTAGCAGATAGTTTTCTCATCTGATTGTCTCTTGCGACCTTGGCAATAATTGATGCGGCTGCTATCGAAAGGGAGATCTGATCTCCATGAACTATTCCTTTTTGGTTTTTAAGACCTATACCATTAAGACGCTTTACATAAAATTTGTCAATCAAGACGAAAAACTTGACATGAGATCCTTCGCTATAGCTCAGGATGCCCTTCGGACATTTTTCACGGAGATTTTTCACGACATCCCGCATGGCCACAAAGGTTGCCTTTGTGATACCAATTCGATTGATTTTAGTGACACTTACTTTACTGACATGATAAGCTAAACATTCATCTTGTATAATTTTTGAAAGCAAACGGCGCTGCATCGGTTTCAACTTCTTGGAGTCGTCAATACCTAGAGATTCTAGATATTGGATATTAGATCCTGGATGAAAGATAACGCCGCCGACAACCAGAGGTCCAGCAAACGCACCGCGTCCAACTTCATCTATTCCAATTACAACATAACTCTTTTTCCAGAGTTCGATTTCATATTTGAGGTCCGGCAAACTACGAGGCATTCTGCTAATCATAAATCATTTTGACCGATTTGAAAAGCATAATAATTTATTGTTACACTAAGTTAATATGTTTGATGGACAAACTTTTGAGGCAGGGCAAAGTTCGCTTCCCGAAAGAGGAACAACAACTCCTATTAAACGAAATTTGTCTCCGTCTCACATGATACAAAAACCTCCACCAAGCATGGCAGAAGTCGCGGCCCGAATGACACTTGCAATGACTACCCCTATGGCGGTGTTTGCCGGAGGGAAACTCGCTTATAATGTGAGTAGCAACATAGACCTTCCTGACGTTATACCCGCTGTTCATCGACATATGGATTCCATGCCATCTGAGAGCCTTCCTCTTGTCGATGAGAGGGATAAAGCAGAGCTCTCGGTTTACGCTAAGTACGGCCGCGAGAGAATGATGGAATGGCTGAACTTAACTAAACTTTCGAATGCGGATCGCGCAAGAGTTGAGCAGAAGATAGGCGAAATGAAAAAAGTGATTGAGGAGAACCCAAGTTTTGAAGGAATGAAGAATGTTTTAAGTAATCATGCCCAAAGCTTAATCGAGCTCTCGCAAAAATTCGGGATTAATCCTGAAATTGTTCTTTCAGTTTGTCTAATTGAAAACGGAGGGGCAGAGAAAATGGTTTCTCCTGCGGGAGCCATGTGGGAAATGCAGGTCATGCCCGATCTTCTCTCAACAAAACTTGATCAAAGGGGGATGACTAGAGAGGAATTCGACGCACTTTCAGACCGGGAGAAAGGAGATCTTTTAAGAGAAATTGGAGTTGAAAACCTCTCTGACATGTATAAATTGTTTGGCGATTGGGGTTTGGCGGTTTGGGCCTATCATGGAGGACAGGGTAATGTTTATCGAGCGCTAAAGATTTACTTCGAGGCAGAATTTGATGCCGATAGTTTGCCTTCCGGCGGATTTTTGGAGCTTAAAAATTATTATCGGAAGAAGATCGAAGCGGCGCGTGAAAGCGATAAGGGGTTTAACTTTTTCATTTTACTTAACGATGAGAGGGTAAAAAATGAAATCTCAGATCTTGAAGACGAAACCGAGCTTTATACTTTAAAGGTAGCTGCGGCAAACCAAATAATTAACGAACAAATGCCGGACCTCGCTAGGCAAGTTTTAAGATGATTTGTTGTTTTTTGGTTCAATAAGGCCATTCCGAATGCCAAGCTCCACGGCTACTCTTATTGTCTCTTCGATAGAAAGTTGACTTTCAGAGACACCAAACCTCTCAAGCATTTTTTCTTTTATGCGTCGCCTTGATAAAGTTAAAGATTTTGCCGATACCCCAAACGAAATAGCTATTTGCCGGCCGGTCAAACCGTCATGAGTCGCCTGTAAAATTTTTAATTCGAGAGGGGAGAAGGGATTAAGTTTGGAATATTTTCTCTGATCAGGTGAGTATCTAAAATCCGGCTGACGAGCGCGAGCTTCAGGCGATTTCATATTTTGGAAATTATAGCAAATTTTCCGAATGTATATAAGTAATGATGCGGAGCCCCGCACCGTATGGTGTGGGGCGGAGGGGAAAGTTTTAGACCAAGCTAAGCTTGGAATGGTCGATAAACGACCCTTTCCGCCTCCGCGAATTCTCGCTTCGGCGAGACAAAGTCCGCCTCCGCGATTGTCACCCTCCGGGCGCTATAGCCCTCTGAGCCAGAGGCCCTTCCGGGAAATTGATTCGCATTCCGAACCTATTTGCCTTGCAGTTCGGCAGCTCGTTCGTTGATCTTCTGGCAGATAGCGAGGGCCTCGGACTGGTCACTACTTGAGATCTGGGCGTTGGGCGGAAATCCCATTTCCCTTGCCGCACGGTGGTCTGGTTCTCCTTGTAGGATAACCGGGTATTCACCAGCGGGCGTGTGTCCGATTACACGTGCCACGAGATTCCTCCTTGAGCTTAACCAGTAGTTTGTAAGAGTTTTTGCTTCCGTCTTGGAATGAGAAGACCTCAGCTGCCTTGCTTTGGGCAGGCGCTTTTGATCTTCTCAAGAGCCGACATGGCCTCAGGAAAGGTCCTGTGCTCAAGGGGCACTTCAAGACGCTGTGCTGCCTCGTGATCTTCCGGACTGAGACCTCTGATCACGAATGACTTGGTGTTGTCATTCCGTGTTTCGACGATTCGTGCCACTTTTGCCTCCATTGCTATTCTGACGGCCGAATGTGCGAACTTTGTTCGGACGGGCTGTCTCTTGAAAAGGTCACGGCTCTCCTCTCGCTAATAATAGTTGTCAAAGGTAGTAAGTTGCGGTTCGAGCGCCTTGCCGAGCTGCTAGGCGACCAGTAGAAGAACGCGAATACCACGATTCCTGCGACAAGTGCTTTCGTGCGCGTCTGCATTCTTTTCCGTGCAGTTTTGGTCGAACGCATGAGTTTTCTCCTTTCTCTTCAGTCCGCTTATTGCGAAACTGGACTACCGAACTTGTTTTCCCGGATTTTGAAGGTGCCAAAGTGTCCAACTGAGGGCGGATGTTTCGAACATGCTCGCGTTCGAATCCGTACCTCAAAGGATACCAATCAGAAGATTATATCAGACGATGACATGATTTTCACGGATTCACAGCTTATTAGTATCCCTTCTTTTTGTCAACGAGGTTTGGCATGGCTTTTTTCTCAAGATACGCTTTCAAATTCGAACAAAAAATATCCATGACGCGATCTGTGTAATGGGGTGTCCAGCCGGAATAGTGGGGAGTAATGATTACATTTTCGAATTTCCATAACGGGGAATTTTCAGGTAGCGGTTCGGTCTCAAAAACATCAAGACCCGCCCCGGCAATAACATTTTCTTTTAATGCCCGAATCAAGTCACGTTCAACAACGGTTTTCCCTCGGCCAATGTTTATGAAATAGGCAGAGCGCTTTCCGCCCGAGGCGGATCCTGCTCCGCGGGACATTATTCGAAATTTCTTTAGATCGAAATATCCTGCGGTCTCACTCGTCAGCGGAAGGCAGTTAATAACAAAATCAGAAGTCTTCAATAGTTGGCCAACATCTTTATAAACTTTATGAACATTATGAACTTTATAAACTTTGTGTTTATGTTCAAGCGCCGCGACTTTTGCGCCAAGAGCTTTTGCAACCTTGGCAACGCGAGCACCGATTCGTCCGTATCCAACAATTCCGACAGTTGAACTCGCAAGTTCAAAAGGCGCGAGCGCCTCAACATCTTTAATCCAGCGTTTTTCCTTAACTTGCGCTCGGTGAGCTTTGTGGATTTGTCTTGCAAACATAAGCATGAAGGCTAAAACGTGTTCTGAAATTGGAATAGGGTGAACGCCTGATGAATTTGTCAAAATAATTTTTGTTGGCAAAAGGATTTTAGCAAGATCGGTAACCCCGGCTGAAGAGGAGTGAATCCATTTTAGGTTTTTGGCGGTTTTAAGATCGATTAAGTGTTGTAAGAACGGAGAGGTGATAATAATTTCAGCATCTGGAAGCAGCTTCTTGACCTCAATTGGGTCCGCGGTCAGGCTGATTTTGGCCTGCGGCACAACCTTTTTAATTTGAGCAAGATGGGTTTTAGTATACGCGGTTATTGTCCTTGTAAGCTTGCCATACCCAATAATCAGAATTCTCACCCCGTTAGAAACTAATCTATAATTTTTTCGCCGAGATTTTCTAACGGGGCTCACAAGAAAAGATTATAACAAAAGATTTTGCCATAACAAAGTGCAGGTCCTCAGCAACTATGTTGGAACCTATTTTAGCTCCCCGTTCCTCGGAAATATAAAGTGGAGAGAAGTGTAAGAAGCGACATAGTTCCAGCTAAACTATTACTTCCCATAATAAAACGGTCTCTAGTAAAAAATCCGTGCAAGGAAAAGCCGTATTGGATAAGGACTAGTATTATTAAAAAACCTACCGATAATCCTGCCGTCTGATGTGTTTGCCAAAGTTGTAAGAGTTGAGGGAGTATCATTAATGGATTAACAATACTCACTCCCCAAATGATTTTTTTCCAATATATTTTTTTGGCAAATTCCTCTCTTGTCATATCTGAGTTAATTATACCAAATGTTCGAATCCCGAGGAGAGTAAAGCGGTTGTTAATTTGGGGATTCGAGTTTTGCTATCCTTTTCTCATGATCTTTGGCAGTTTCACGCAATTCATGGATCTGGTCTGTGCCAATTTCATTATCATTTGTTAAATCATCAACTCTTCCGACAAAACCATCGAGTTGATTAGAAATCTTTTCAATTGTTGATCCCATCTTATCAACTTTTCCTTCGAGTCTTTTCTGGCCTTCTTCTAGATTCTCAACTCTTTCTTCAACCCTCAAAATTTCAGTTCCCAAAACTTTTTCTGAACCCTTAACAGCTTTGTTTACATCAGCTATTGTTGCAGGATTATTTATAGATTTATTTGTCATGGCAAACAGTATAGCATTAGTTAATTCGGGACTGTCAATTGTATCAAACTATATCAGCAGGGCCAAGAGGATTCGGACCTCTACGAACGGTTTTGGAGACCGTTATGCTGCCATTACATCATGGCCCTAGGTCTTCTAATTATATTCGAACCAAGCTCAACTTTCAATAAAAACAGGCTTGATGATTGATCATTCACTCATTTCCTTGGCTATTTTCTAGGGTAATCGTTCGGAGGTTTAATTCGCCAGTTAAGAAATATGTCGGCCGTCTCCTTTGCAAGGCCCAGTAGAATTGAGCTTATTTCCTTTGCCATCCTATCCTTTTTTACCTTAGCGATTGCAAGATTGAACCCCTGATTTTTTATCTTTTGCGTCCTTTTCAGTCTTACTAATGTTTGTTTAGTTAATTTTAATATTTTCGAAACCTCTGTCAAACCCAAACCCCGCTCTAAAAGCACTATAGCAGCAAATCGTTTTGAAACCATTATCCGCTCATTTTTGCCCAACAAAGAAAAGAGAAAAGCACGAACCTCGTCTTTTTTCATTTTCCCAAGAACTAAGTCCAGGGTATCCAAAACCTGTATATAAGTTTTTTTATCAAGGCGATGCTTCGAAACTCTGGCCATAAATTTAGCGGTATGATCGATCATACCATCTTCTCATAATATTAATAATATAACAATGATAAATGATTATATACGGATGCCAAGGGTTTTCTCTGGTTTTTTTACAAACTGAGGAGGGGGAGATAGAGTTGTTCGATGTAGTCTTTTATCATTCGGGCTGTCGAGAAACGGTCTTTGATAAGATGTCTTGCGCGTATCATATTTTCGATCCACAGTTTTGGAACATCCTTTTCATCCCGATCAAAGTAGAGCGGAATTATTTCGTTCTCAAGAGAGGCTAGAATACTTTCGTTAATTTTGTCGGAATCAAGCGGCCACCCAATACCGTAAAAATCTACTTCCTGCATCCACCCATCCCTTGTCGATACGGGCAGATCGCCATTGAGAGCGGCTTTCATCCCGCTTGTTCCGCAAGCCTCCATTCCAACCATTGGGGTATTGAGCCAAATATCGCACCCTGAAACCAAGAGTTTCGCAAAGGAAAGATTATATCCCGGCAAGAAGGCGGCCAGGCCCTTAAGCTTGCTATCAATCGTGTTCCTAATGTCTTCTAGGAATTGCTTTGCTTCGATATCGCTTGGATGCTGGGTTCCTGAAATGACAATTCTTACAGGGTGATCGCTATTTTCAAGAATTTTTTTAAGCCGATCAATATCCTCAAGGAGCGCATTGGGCCTTTTGTAAGGGACCAGTCTTCTTGCCCACCCAACAAGAAGAGCACGATCGTCAAAAGAAAAATCGGTTAATTGATTTACTTCTTTTAATAATTCATTTTTGTTTGCACAATGTGCGGCCCAAAAGTCATTGTCATTCTGTATCTTGTTCCATGAAGGGACATGAATTCCGTTTGTGATTGCCTGCATAGGATAATGCGGGAAGACTTCAGCGCTTTTTTGCGCATGAAGCCCTGATACGGCATTTGTTTTTCCTGCCATTCGAAGCGCAAAGAGACTTTTTGAAAAAGAGCTTGAACCCGCAGGTACTCCCAGTTTTATAATTTCATCCATTCCGATCCCAAGTTCTTGTGCATATTTTGACAGGCACACACTTGCAAGCTCGCTTGAAAAAACATCATGTCCTCTCGTGACCAATGTATGATTTGTGTAAACAACCTTCCGAGAAATTCTTCTTGCAGCATCCTCAAATCCTATTTTTTGATTTTTCATTTCATTTTTGATCAATTCAAAGCAGAGAAGAGAAGAGAAACCTTCGTTCATGTGATAAATAGATGGGTTTATGCCAAGTCTTTCAAGAAGTCTTACCCCCCCGACACCAAGAACTATTGCCTGACAAAATCTTGTTTCATTATCAACAACATAAAGATGGTCGGTAATTTTCTTATCTTCCTCAGAGTTTTGCGGAACATTCGTGTCCATCAAATATACAGGGATTGTACCTACATTCCATTTCCAGGCTTTCACTTTAATGTTCTTGTCTTTAATAGGGACGTCTATTAATATTGGACTCTGGTTTTCATCAAGGAGAGGGGAGAGGCCGTAATCTTGAGGAGGAGTATGTACGTGCGGCGCTTGAATATTTCCTTTCAGACCAACTTCATGCAGTGTTTCATACCCGTCATTGTAGTACAAGCCAACACCCACAACAGGAAGTCTTTGATCATCCGCCTCCTTCAAATAATCTCCAGCCAAAACCCCAAGGCCGCCTGCGTAAATCGGAAGTTCTGAGGTCAGAGCGTATTCGGCGCAGAAATATGCAATGGGATTTTTTTTATCCATGCTCTTATTATAGAGTAAAAGGGTCAAGCAAAATCAACCCGTTCATCAAGCTCGGGCTTGTAGGCCGGATGGGGTGTTGTGCTTGTTGCCCGCCTTCTTACCTCGATCACCTTTTCATACCAATTCAGGTATTCATTTGCCGCGTGATCCCATGAGAAATCAGATTTAAGACAGTTTTTGACAAGCCTTTTAAAAACAGAAGGCTGGTTGTAAATTGAGAGCGCCGTAATAATAGTGGCAAAAAGCGACCAGGGGCTTTTATTTGTAAAAGAAAACCCATTACCCGAAAGCCTATTAGGATTAAAGTCACGAATGATATCATTTAGGCCGCCCGTGCGTCTTACAATGGGTACGGTACCATACCTTAACGCTTCAAGCGCTACAATGCCTCCCGGTTCAAAGATGCTCGGGAGCAAAATCATGTCAGCCCCCGAATAAATTCTCCTGGGGATTTTAAAATCGGTCTGAAGATGAAGCGCAAGCTGTTCGGGAAACTGTTTAGCAAGATTTAAGAGCTCATTTTGATAATGTTCGTCTCCTTGTCCCATAACAAGAAACTGAGTCTCTTTTTTCTCAGAAAGGAGTCTTGGTAAGACTTCAAGGATTAAATCCCACCCTTTTTGCGTTGAAATTCGTCCTGAAACGGCAATTAACGGCCTTGAAGCATCTTGCACGAGACCAAACTCTTTTTGTAATGCAAGCTTATTTTTTTTTCTTGCCGGTACAAAATTTCGAGCACTATAATTGTTTTTTATGATTGGGTCCGTTGCCGGATTAAATTCCTTTGTGTCAAGTCCGTTGAGAATTCCGGTAAGTTTTCCGCGGACGCGATTTAAGACGGTATCCAACCCTTCCCCATACTCGGGATCCAAAACTTCAATTGCATGGGTTTGGCTTACTGTATTTACGGCGTCGGCATTAATTATTCCGCGAAGCAGAGCGTTCTGCATGATGAGCTTTGAAGATGTTAGTCCTTCAAGAGGTTTCGTTCCATCATCACGCTTTTTTTCCGGAAGATATCTAAAATTAATATTTCCTTGAAAGGAGAAGTTGTGGACCGTAAAAACAATAGGGGTTTTTAAAAGCAGAGATTTGTAACGGTCGTTGCGGCGGGCCATATCTATAAAATAGCCTGTGTGCCAATCATTAGCATGGATGATGTCAGGCCACCAGGGGTCATGAGATTTTTTAAGATGCGAAAGCCATTCAAGACAGCCTTTTGACAAAAGTGCAAACCGCATGTGATCATCTTTATATCCGAAAACATTCGCCCGGAGCTCAAAATATTCTTTATTCTCAAGAAAAAAAGCCTTTGGGGATCCGCGTTTTATAAATGAGGATATGCTGCATCTTACTTTTATATCTGGGATTTGAAGTTTTGTGAACTCCTCTCTTAACCTCCACGGTTTTTTATCGGGGCTCGTTTTGTCCATCTCGCCATACTTTGCAGTAAAAATACGCACCGAATGCCCTTTTTTCGCAAGAGACCTGGGTAAAAAATACATAACCTGCGATAAACCGCCAACAGAAACATAAGGTGCAACCTCTGCTGCCGTAATAAGGATTTTCATGAGTCAATTTTAACACACTTATGCTAAAATCATTTTATGAAAGTTGTTATAACGTGAGAATCGGTACTGTTGCGCTTGTTGGGAGGCCGAATGTGGGGAAATCGACACTTGTCAATAATTTAGTGGGACATAAAGTAGCCATAACCTCACCAAGACCGCAAACCACACAGTTTCGGATTTACGCAGTGTACGAAAAAGATGATATTCAAATTATCTTTGTAGATACGCCCGGAATATTCGCAAAGGCCCCTCGAAAAGACATCAATCTTGAGGCAGAAAGAGCACTTAAGGAACAGATAGATATAGTATTATATATTATTGATCATACAAGAAAGAGGGGAATCGAGGAAAATCGCGTCCTTGGAATCTTGAGAAAAATTCAGAAGCCTAAGATTCTAGTTATTAATAAAATTGACAAAGAAGAACCTTCATTTAGGTCCGACTACCGATTTTTGGAGGAGGAGTTTGATGAGATTGTTGAAGTTTCGGCGCTTAAAAATAAAAATCTGCCGATACTACTTCAAACTATTTCAAAATATCTCAAAGAAGGGCAGAAAATGGTTGTTCGGGAGGATATGCCAACGCCTGCAATAAATCTTGACTCCAAATTATATATTGCCGAAAATATCCGCGAGAAAGCGTTTTTGGTTTTGCGTGATGAAGTGCCGTACACTATTCGAGTTGTCGTTGATGAGGTGACACAGCGCAAGAATGGAATGTTTTATATAAAGGCTCGGATTGTTACAACGACTGATGGTTACAAAAAAATGATAATCGGCGCGGGCGGTGCACGGATCAAGCAAATCGGAAGCATGGCGCGCAAAGAATTAGAACTTGCAACCGGCCAAAAAATCTATTTAGATTTGAAAGTTGAAGTAGAAGAATAACCAAAAAAGGTACCCTTGATACTTTATGTATATTTCGGTTTAATATAATTAATGCCCAAAAAGCGGCTGTCATTCTGAACGAAGTGAAGAATCTTTTGTTCAAGCCTGTTTAAGAAAGATCCTTCGTTATCACTCAGAATGACATTACGAGTATGCCCGGTAAAAAGGATTTCAAATTCGTCAATATTCCTTCACTTGAGAATTGGATTATACTTGCCCCAAGGCGTGCAAAAAGACCCGATATTCATGGAAGGCGAGGTACCCACCCATGTCCTTTTTGCCCAGGGAATGAGAAACGTGAACCATCCGTCTATCGAATAGGAGGGGAAAACGATGATTCCAATTGGTCGGTTCGCGCGGTTAAAAACAAATATCCTTTTGCGCCGATTCACGAGGTAATTGTTCATACGCCCCAGCATTTACATAGCATCTCAGAGCTTTCAGTTGAGCAAGTGAAGCTTGTGATCGAAGCATTCGTAAACCGCTTTAACGCCCACCTGAAAAAAGGAACTGTTTGTATCTTCTCGAACTCAGGGCATGATGCGGGAGAAAGCATTAATCATTCCCACTCACAGCTTGCAGTTGTTCCGCAAGAGGTACCTGTTGTTGTGCCATCGCTTGAAGAGTTTTTGGAGTACGAGAGAGAGTTTCTCAAAGTTAAGGATTTTGAGCTCGTGTGCCCACCTTATTCTCAATGGCCGGATGAGGTCTGGATAGTACCAACCGACCGTGGGAAACTCTTTGGCGAAATAGCATATGATGAGATGGAAAACCTGGCATATATTCTACGACGCCTAGTCTATATTTTTGAGGCAAGACACGGGGAAGATTTCCCATACAACTTTTATATCTATCCCCATCGCGATTGGTATCTTCGTATAATGCCGCGCGCCAAGATCCCCGGCGGCTTTGAAATCGCAACCGGAATTTTTGTAAATACCCAAGATCCCCGCGATACCATGAATTTTATCAAGGCCCATTTCGCGGAATCGGAACGTGAGAAGATCAAACTTGCGCGAGCAGAATATAGAAGAGGAGTATAGTATAAAAGTATCAAGGGCGATTGGTGAGTTAGGCCTTTAGTCTGATAGCGGGAGACATTGTGGATTTGAGGGTTACCGAGCTGATTTTAGCTGGACCAATCGAGGAGAGTAGAGTTTGAATATTTTCAGAAAGTTGTTCGTCCGCAAAAGATAGTTTTCCAATAGACATATGAATAATCGGTGCTTGAGCCTCTGTTTTATATGAAACTTGGCCGGCGGAGAATTTTTCAACCAAAGATTCGGGTTTATCGGATATAGTTCCGCTTTTGGGGCTCGGCATTAAGCCACGGGGGCCTAAGATTCTTGCAACTTTTGCCAATTTTGGCATCATTTCAGGTGTCGCAACTAGAATATCAAAATCAATTTTACCTTTTTCAATTTCTGCGATTAATGCATCATCTGCAATAACAACACGAACTTTTTTTCCTGTTCCATGGGGTAGAGTAATCTGGCCTGAGATCCCCTTTTCACGGGTATTAATATGAAGTTCAACAGTTTCATCAAAATTAATCTTCTTAAATTTTCGCAGCAAATCTATACCAGCAGGAATAGGGTAAGCAGTTTTTTTCCCCACTAACGCTTTGTTTTCGGCGTAGCGTTTTGAGACAGGTTTGGGTTCGGCCTTAATTTTTTTGGGCTGTTTGGTAGCTTGGGGCTTTTGGGGCTGTTCGGTTTGTCCTGCTTCCGAAGCCTCCGGCCTAGCCTCAAGCTCCTTTAATATTTCTTCTTCAGATGTTCCAACAGCGCTAATACGTTGGCCGCCGCCAAGACCAACACCTTTGACAGCCTGCTTTTTAGCAAACTTTTGTTCTCGCTTTTTCTTTTGTTCTTCTTTTTGCTCCTGCTCTAATTGTTCGTCTCCAACGACGCGAATTTTAACTTTTCCCATAATCTTATTCTCGAGAGGCAACTACGTTTCCTCTCGACGGCGCTTGAGGCAAAGCCTCATCCCGATTTCATCGGGACCGCGCCTGCTCTCCTTCCTTTACTCTACTTGGATACCCATTGACCTCGCAACGCCTTTTACGATCTTTGCCGCCTGATCAACATCTTTCGTATTTAAATCATCCATCTTAACCTCTGCGATTTGTTTGGCTTGAACGTCGGATAGCTTGCCTGCGACTTCCCGCCCCGGTTTGTCCGAACCCTTCTCAAGGCTCAGAGTTTTCTTGATGAGCTCGGCAATCGGCGGTTTCTTTACTATAAACGAAAACGTTCGATCTTCGTAAACCGTAATTACAACCGGCAAAACTGTTCCCTTTTGATCGGCAGTCTTGTCATTAAAAGCCTTCACAAAATCCATAATAGGAAGTCCGTGAGGACCCAGAGCTGTTCCAACAGGAGGAGCCGGAGTGGCCTCTCCACCTTTAACGTTTAATTTTATTAATGTCTTTATTTTTTTAGCCATAATTATTGTAATGTCATCCTGAGCATAGCGAAGGATCTTTCCTAAAGCCCTTCAGGCAAAGATTCTTCACCTTCGGTTCAGAATGACAAACCCCTCTTATATCTTACTAACCTGCAGGAAGTCGAGCTCAACTGGTGTTTCGCGACCGAATATCGAAACTAGTACTTTTACTTTTCCTTTCTCCTCATCAATTGATTCAATGCTTCCCAAGAAATCCGAAAATGGGCCGTCTGTGATTTTAACAGCTTCGCCCAAGGAAAAGGAAGACTTGAAGAGCGGAGTCTTAAGTTCGGTGAATTTCTGGATTGCCTCAACCTCTTCATCACGGACAGGGGTAGGCTTGTTTTGAGTTCCTACGAATGACGTAACACCGGGAGTAGTGCGAACCAAAAGCCAAGATTCATCGTCCAAGACCATCTTAACAAAAATATATCCAGCAAAGATTTTTTCCTTAACTGTCTCTTTTTTGCCGGCGCGAACTTTTACAATCTCTTTTGTCGGGACCAAAACATCCAAAATTCGGTCTGCAAAGCCCATTGCGTCAACTCGCTGCATTAGAGTTTTAGCGACCTTATTTTCATGGCCTGAGTAGGTATGAACTATGAACCATCGTGCTTTTTTTTCAGAATTTGTGTCCATAAATTTATCTTACTAAGAATCCTAGGAGAGTTGTAAAAAGAAAGTCTGCGGACCCAAGATAAATCCCGACAAGCAAACTTATTAGAATGACAATTGCGGTTAATCTTACGACATTGTTTAAGTCTGGCCAAGTGACCTTGTCAAGCTCGCTTTTTACTTCTCCTATGAACCTAAACATCGTAAGATTTTACCACAAGCCCAGGGCGCTTAGCAAGAAGAAAGGCTTTTGACTTTTTGGGGTTTTGGCACTAAAATGAGAAAACCATGTCGAAAATTCGTAAGGCTGTTATTCCGGCCGCCGGGTTCGGTACTCGCTTTCTACCTCAGACAAAGGCGATGCCTAAGGAGATGCTTCCGATAGTTGATAAGCCGGTTATTCAGTATGTAGTTGAAGAGGCTGTTGAATCTGGTATCGAAGATATAGTGTTAGTAACTGGCGCGCTGAAGCGAGCTATTGAAGATCATTTTGATGTTACAAATGCCGAGCTTCTGAGAAATCTTGAGGCCGGTGGGAAAGAGAAGTTAATCACGGAGACAAATAAGATTTCAGAGATGGCAAACTTTATATATGTACGCCAGAAAGGGCCATACGGGAATGGTACGCCAGTTCTCGCTGCCGAACCTATTATAGATAAAGAATCTTTTGCGGTTCTTTGGGGAGATGAGTTTATAATATCTGATCCTCCCCGTTTAGCTCAAATGATTGAGGTTCATAAAAAATATGGGGGTGTGGTAATCTCAGGTGTTCGAATCGAGAAAAAAGAAGATCTTGCGCGCTACGGAATTGCGGATCTTGAACATGTGGAAGGGAACGTTTCAAAGATTCGTGGAATTGTCGAAAAACCAAAACCAGACGAGGCTCCTTCACAAATCGCGGCCCATGGAGCATATATTTTACCCCCAGAAATATTTTCAGCCTTAAAAAGACTCGAACCGGGTCAGGGCGGAGAGATTTGGTTGGTCGATGCTATAAATCTCCTCCGCGATGATGGCATGCCAATCTATGCGGTAGAAATTAAAAACGGAAAATATTACGACACAGGCAACAAGCTCGAATATATGAAAACCGCAGTAGAACTAGCCCTCAAACACCCAGACATAAACGGCGAATTCAAAAAGTTCCTGCGAGATCTTAACCTCAAATAATTTCGCTTTACTATTTCTCTTTTTAGCTTTAAAATTAGAACATGCAGGTAAGAGAACTCATTGCTCAAAATTTAGAACGGATTGTTCGCAGGATTACGAAAGAGCCGGTTGAGGTGCAGGTTTCGATTTCTGAGAAATCTGAAAATGGGGATTATTATACAAATGTGGCCTTAAAACTCGCTTCGATCCTGAAACAAAAGCCGCTGGACATCGCGTATAAAATAAAAAGTGAGTTAGAGAAAGGTATCATGGGTATCAAGGGTGCCACGAGTATCACGGGGGACCTCAGTTCGACGGTCGATAGAATTGAAGCCGTAAATCCGGGGTTTATTAATTTCTTCTTGAGCGAGCAGTATCTGCAAGAGACTCTTGAACACATAAATAAAGAAGGTGGCAAATTCGGTAGATCCGAAAAGTTAAAAGCACAGAAGGTAATGATCGAATTTACTGATCCCAATCCTTTTAAAGAATTTCACATTGGGCATTTGTATTCAAATCTAGTGGGCGAGTCGCTTTCTCGATTATACGAATCTTGTGGAGCAACAGTTTGGCGAGTTTGTTATCAGGGAGATGTTGGGCTTCATGTTGCAAAGGCAATTTACGGCATGAAAAAACTTTCAGACCAGATGCCGGATGATTCTTCGCCGCTTTCGATTCGTGCCCAATTTATGGGCAGAGCGTATGCGCTTGGATCGCGCGATTACGAATCGAATAAAACTGTAAAACAGGAAATTGACGATCTGAATAAAAAGATATATGAACAAGATTCTTCAGTTCGCGATCTCTACAAAAAGGGAAGAGAGTGGAGTCTTGAATATTTCGATTCTATTTATAAGCGGCTTGGAACAAATTTTAAGCGCTTCTATTTTGAAAGCGAAGTAGGAGAAGAGGGCGCTCGAATTGTTCGTGAGTTCTTGAAAAAGGGCGTCGCCCAGCCGCCGGCCCAGAGGGCCTCTGGGCCCGGAGGGAAGGGCTCTGCCCCGGAGGAAGTGTTTGAAGAGAGCGAGGGAGCGATTATTTTTCCGGGTAAAAAATATGGTCTTCACAATCGGGTTTTTATAAATTCGGCCGGCATCCCAACTTACGAAGCAAAAGACTTAGGTTTGGCGCCAACCAAATACAAGGATTTTCCCTATGACCAATCGATTATAATCACCGCCCACGAACAGACAGAATATTTTAAGGTCGTCTTAAAAGCGTTGGAACACACCAACCCGGAACTTGCTAAGAAAACTATGCATATCCCCCATGGAGTAGTACGCTTGCCGGGAAGAAAGATCTCAAGTAGAGCAGGAGAAGTAATCACGGGAGAGTGGTTAATGGATGAGGCGGTTGCAAGAATTCTCCGTGAGTATCCTGAGATGGCTAGCCCTGAGCGAAGTCGAAGGGATGAGGACACTGCTGAAAAGGTTGGCTTGGCGGCAATAAAATACGCTTTACTCCGCGGGACCATTGGCCGCGATATCGAGTTTAATTTTGAAGAATCAATATCATTGACGGGCGCTTCCGGACCCTATCTTCAATATACTTATGTAAGAACACGTTCGGTTATCGAAAAGAATCATGAAGCACGAATCATGAATCATGGTAAGCATGCGGAAAATTGGGAATTGGGAATTGGAAATTTGAAATTAGAAATTGAAGAACTTAATGTTCTTCGTCAGTTGGTTCATTTCGAAGAAACTGTTGACGAAGCGCAAGATAGACTGTCCCCAAACCTAGTTGCTGAATATCTGTTCGATTTAGCCTCAAAATTCAACCTGTTTTACCAAAAGCACAGGATCGTCGGCAATTCGTTTCGCTTAGAATTAACAAGAGCTGTTGGGCAAACTATCAAAAACGGCCTCGTGCTTCTCGGCATAGAAACGGTTAGGAAGATGTAGAAGACCTTACTTTTTTGCTATAAGATGCGGGTTTCTCCATGGGTGGTCGGGAGGTGGGATCGCACTTCCCCTGCGGATTTTTCGAGTGTCCGTAATAGCTGTTTTGTTTTGATATCTCTTTTGACTGCGTCTTCCCTCGGTGCTTGTCATTCCCGTTTGAAGTACAACCACCGCCTCACAAAATACCTGTTTGGGAGCGGTACTCGTTATTATCCCGTAATCATCTCTTAGGTGCCTTATAGTTTCGGTAAATAGATTTGGGTCTTCGGGATAATTTTTTGTCTTTAATTTGTCGTCCGCCGAAGCCGCGATGTCCTCAAGCTGGATTATAAGGACATCTCCAGCTGTTGACTTCCAATCATCGCGGCAGAGAAGAGAAGCAACATTTAGAAGGGCTAAAATTCTTTTTTCCAAATATTCTCTTGGGGTATCTTCCCAATTTCGGCATTTATATTCTCCGACCGCGCGCCTAACAGCCTGACGTCTTTCATCCTGAGGATCTTTCTCATGAAAATGCGTTCCGCGATCATTTTGCCTATCTGCTTCTGTTGTCATGAATGTAAAGATTTTAAAACACTTATTATTAGTTTGCAAGCCAGCCGAATATTGCAGGAAATAGGTTCGTGTGAGATAATGTGCGATATGAATTTTCATCATGCGACTCTTAAGAATGGGATGAATGTTGTGATTGTACCCATCACAGAGGTCGAATCTGTTACCACAATGGTAATGGTTGGCGCAGGCTCCCGATATGAAACACACAAAAACAATGGAATCTCACATTTTCTTGAGCACATGGCATTTAAGGGTACTCGCAAGCGGCCGACTGCAATTGAGATAGCTTCACTTATTGACGGCGCCGGCGCCGAAAGTAACGCTTTTACGGGAAAAGAGTACACCGGATACTATATAAAATCCGCGGCTCACCGCATCGAATTATCCTTCGATATATTATCCGACATGTTAGCAAATTTGCTTTTTGATCCAAAAGAAATAGAAAAAGAAAAGGGTGTCATAATCGAGGAAATTAATTTATATGAGGATACTCCCCCAAGAAAAATATCGGATGTTTACGAGTCCCTTTTATACGGAGATACGCCCATGGGATGGGATATTGCCGGAAGAAAAGAAGTAATTCGCGGAGCCATACGGCGCGACTTTATTTCCTACATGAAAAAGCTGTATTCCGCGTCAAACATGGTAATTGTAGTTGCCGGAAAAGTGAAAGTAGATGAAACTCAAAAAGCGATCGAAAAATACTTTGGCGAACATCCTACTTTTACCACGGAAGGTCATAAGGTTGTTATTGAGGGCCAGAAAGAGTCTGCTGTCAAGATCCACTACAAAAAAACCGATCAGGCGCACTTTGCAATAGGCGTCCGAACAGTAGGCCTTAATGATGAGAAAGACAGATTCCCGCTTGCGATTCTCTCGGCAATTTTGGGCGGAGGAATGTCAAGCCGTCTTTTTCATGAAGTACGCGAAAAGCGAGGGCTTGCGTATTATGTAAGAACGGCGTCCGAAAACTATATGGATTGCGGACACTTAACAACATATATTGGTTCTGACCCCAAAAGAATTGATCATGCCATAAAAGTAGTAGTTGATGAATATAAAAAGGTTCAGAAAAAAGGCCAAATAACTGAGGAGGAGTTAAAAAAGGCCAAGGAATTTGTTAAGGGACATTTTGTTTTGGAGCTTGAAGATACACGTTCGGTGGCGGTTTTTTACGGTTCGACTTGGATTTTGGAGAAGAAGCTTGAGAATCCATCCGAAGTTATTGCAAAAATTGATCGAATAAGACTTTCTGATATAATGCGGGTTGCAAAAGAATTTCTATCTTCTCCTCTGAATCTTGCCATAATCGGCAACTACAAAGACCACGACCATTTTCGAAAACTCCTGGTCTAGAATTCATATTTACCCTGTTAGAGTGTTTATTCAAAATAGCCAGCCCAGCTCTAACCGGGGTTGACTTTGCAGCATTTTAGCTCGATAATATTTATTGTGGAACAGACTGTTGTTTTAATAAAGCCGGATGGGGTTAAGCGGGGACTTATCGGTGAGATTATTCACCGTTTTGAGCGCATGGGGTTAAAAATTGTCGCTATGAAAATGATTATTCCAACTCAGGAAATTCTTCACGAGCATTACGGAACCCACAAGGAAGAGACAATTGAAAGACTGGGCAAAAAAACACTCGCTTCTTATGAGAGATTTGGTAGAGATGCAAAAAAGGAACTTGGCACAGATAGTCCAAAAGAGCTTGGGAAAATGGTTGTTGAATGGCTTCTTAATTATGTTTCTTCAGGCCCTGTGATTGCAATGGTTGTTGAGGGTCGGCATGCAGTTGAAAATGTTACTCGCTTAGCAGGTCCTACAATGCCTGTTGAAGCAACTCCAGGCACGATTCGCGGTGATTTTTCTACAGACTCGGCAGCTTATGCCAATGTTGAGAAAAGAGGAGTTTCAAATCTAATTCATGTTTCAGGGTCAATTGAAGAGGCGAATTTTGAGAAAAACCTTTGGTTTAAGCCGGAAGAAATCCTATCCTATAAGCGCGCGGACGAAGGCATCTGAGATTAAATTCGGCATACTTTGATTTCCACAGATTTAGGATCGATTTTCACTGATAGAGGAATTTTGCCTGTGATATAATATTGAGGCCAAATATTAATTGCCCTGAGGAGTCCCGCCTAAGGCGGGGCGACAAATGGGTCCCCGTAGTTCAACGGATAGAGCAAGCCCGTCCTAAGGGCGAGATGGGGGTTCGATTCCTCTCGGGGATACAATAGAAATATTAAATATCAAAAATAAAATATAAAAAATTGTTTCGATGTAGGATTTGGCGGGGTGTAGTGAACCGGTATCACGTTCGGTTCGGGACCGAGAGGCACTGGGTTCGATTCCCAGCACCCCGACAAACCAAGGAAAGGTGGTGAAAATTTATGCAGGATCAAATAGGTCGCGTAATTCACTATTATGACAAGATAGGCGTTGCGGTTGTTAAGCTTGACAAGCCGCTAAAAGTAGGGGATAAGATTAAGCTTTCGCATGGAGAAGATTCTTTTGAACAGACGATCGAATCAATGCAGTTAGACCACAAGCAAATTACAGAAGGCAAAGCCGGGGATGAAGTGGCGATAAAGGTAGACCAAATGGCAAAAGAAGGAACAATTATGGTAAGATAATCCCCGTGGATCAAAATAGAACTCTGACAAAAAGGGAACTAAAGGCGCTTAAGCGTCTTGAGAAGTTGGATCAACAAAGACAGGAAAAGTCTCAAAATTCTTTAAAATGGATTATTTTAGGGATGGGCGCATTTCTTTTCGTTGCCTTTTTTGCTTCCCTAATATTTCTTGCAAAACAAAATTCTCAAAAACCGGCTAAACTTTCCTCTAACGGTTGGGTGAAAGGGGGCGGACTGAGCGCGAGCGAGGGAGCCCGGCTGCGAAGCGACAGCGGAGACAGCGGTGGTAGTACTCCGAAAGTAACGCTAATTGAATTCGAAGACTTTCAGTGTCCAGCCTGTAAAACTTATCATCCGATTGTTCGCGATGTCTTAAATTCTTATGACGGGAAGAGTTTCAAACTTATGTTCAAGCACTTTCCATTGACCTCGGCCCATAAAAATGCATTTGCCGCAGCAGTGGCGGCAGAAGCGGCGGGGGCGCAGGGAAAGTTTTTTGAAATGCACGATCTTTTGTATGAAAGACAGGACGAATGGGCAATGCTATCCGCAGCTTCCGCCCGCGAAAAGTTCATAGCCTATGCGAATGGACTTAAGCTTAACGAGGGTAAATTCGTAAAAGATCTCATAAATAAAGACCTGGAAGAAAAAATTCGTGCAAATCAAAACGAGGGTATAAATAATGGCGTTTCGGGAACGCCCACCTTTTTCTTAAACGGTAAACTAATTCAAAATCCCAGAACTGTTGACGATTTTAAGAAACTGATTGACGAAGAACTAAAGAAATAGAGAGTGGTTGTTAGAAATTTGAAAATGGTTATGGGAAGTAGATATTAGAAATTGGTTTTTTAATTTTTGCTATTTTCTATTTTCCAATTTCTATTACTAATTTCCATTTTCCAATAACTATTTTCAATAAATTATGGATAAAGAACTTATTTCAGCAATTACCATCGGTTTGGCAACGTTAGCGCTTATCTCGCAGATTTTTTTGGCAATTTTTATAGTTGGAATTTTCCTATTAAGATTGGATAAAAAAAATAAAGAGATAAAAAAAATTACCCAATTCTTATCCGATAATTCTTTGCCTTTTGCATTTCTAGTTGCGGTAGCTGCGACAGCAGGGCCTCTATTTTTGTCAGAAATTGCACACTTTACGCCATGCAAATTATGTTGGTTTCAACGAATTTTTATGTTCCCGCAGGTTTTGATTTTAGGAATTGCGACATTTAAAAATGATTTTAGTATTAAAAGATATATTTTGCCGATGAGTGTAATAGGCGCAGCAATTGCAATTTATCACTACTTACTTCAGACATCACCGATTCCATTGCCGTGCTCGGATGAGGTCGCAAACTGCACTTTAAAACAGTTTGCGTATTTTGGCTACATAACAATTCCTCTTATGTCTTTTACTGCGTTCGCTCTGATAATTTTTCTGATGCTTTTTCTAAAACGGCAGAAATAACTATTCTGAAACAGTGGGAACCGTAATTTTTCCGGACCAATCTTTATCGGGGTCACTCGGAACTCCTCCGGATGTTTGAACGATATTTTTAGTTTTACTGGAGAGACTTACGTAAAGAATCGTTTTTTCGCCGGAATTAAGTTCAACGTTTTCAAGCTTAATCCAATAATACCCTTGTCCAGCCTCATCTACTGCTTGCCCTACAACAAGAGGAGCATCAGTTATCGTAAAAAAGATAACATTCCCAATTTCCGCGCCGTTTATTGATTTTATTTCATCCCAACCGACTCGATTGTCGGGGGGTGTGGGTTCGTTAAGTCGCGAAGTCGGGACTATGGCGTCCCTTCGAAATCTGATTTCATCCCTGTTAACTACATCAAATTTGTTAATCTTTGTCACTCCCCGCTGTATTTTTACTATCTCGCGGTCAACAGGAGGCGATGCTTCTCTTGAATCTATAATGCCGGGACCTTTGTTTTCAGGTTCCGTGTTAGGCTGAGACGCTCCGGGAGAAGATTTGTCCGGATCTACTAAACCCCTGCCGACAGGAGAAGCTGCGAGGAGGGTTGCAACGGTTGTTATTGCTGCTCCGGCTGCCAATGCAATTTTTGTCTTTATGCCCATACGGGGAGGGGTAAGCGATGGCAATTCCGTAGCTCTTGCGTAGTCACTGATCGGTGTTCCATGCGCATCGGGTCTTCGGGGCTGGCTTTGGAAGGTGTCAATGACTTTTCGAGTGTTTTGTTTTGGAGACGTCAATTCAGGTTTTGGCACGGTATCTGAGCTTCCTTCACTCATAAAATAATATTTTAAAGGGAAGCTGTCCGATTGTCAATTAAACTAGCGCACCATTTTTGATACGGGTGGGCTATAATATTGTTGTGGGAGCGCATTCGGTAATAAAAATTTTGATTCTTCGGACAATCGGGAATTTTCTGATTCTCTTGACGATTTTTGGATTTGTCGCAACTTTTGGGCCCGCTCTTTACTACGAGGCTTCGTGGAGAGTGGCAACTTTTCGCGGCATAACGTATAGACTGGCACCTGACGTTCAGGCTTCAAACGAGACGGAGCTTGGAAAATTGGTTCGTCTCTATCGCGAACGAGGACAAGCAACTCCCCAGACGCCGAGTCTTTTCCGAGAAGTCCTGACAAATGCAAAAGAACAAATTCTGGTTCCTCCTGATACGGAATTTTCAATCGTAATTCCACGAATCGGCGTGTCTCAGAGGATTGCGGCAAATGTTGATCCTACAAACAAAAATGAATACCTTGAAGTCTTAAAATCGGCAATCGCCCATGCAAAGGGCACTGCTTACCCGGGGGTCAACGGGACAACTTTTCTGTTCGCGCACTCCGCTGACAACTTTTGGAATATCGGACGATATAACGCAGTGTTTTATTTATTGAAAGAGCTTAAGCCTGGAGACGAGATTATTCTTTTTTTTCGGGGTAAAAGATATGAGTATGAAGTTTATGAAAATAGGATTGCCGAAGCCAAAGAAACAGAGCATATCGATGCCGCTCTGGGGCAAGGTGAAAAAATTATTCTTCAAACCTGCTGGCCTCCCGGTACCGATTGGAAGCGGACATTAGTTTTTGCCAAACCAAAATCCCCTTAAAACTTGATATACTTATAGCTATGATAAAAGGCCCAAAACTTACAATTTCGCAATTAAAACTTTTTGCGGGCGCTCTGTCAAATATAGGACAAGCTATTACCATTTTTTCTAAGGAAAAATAAATATGGATGTTTTTTGGTCATTTATTGCTATAGGTATATTAATTGCGGTAGAGTGGTATCTAATTATTTTTGGTCGAGTAGAGAAACACCACAAGCGCTAGATATCATTTTAGATTTATGCCGGATGGAGAAACCCCATCCAATCCTTCCAAATCACAACCTTAGAATCATTAGTAGCCTAGGGCTTTGAGGTCTTGGCGGTAATTTTTTCGGCATAAATTGATTATATATAATTGTAATTTATTAATCATACGGGTAGAATAATTGGTATGCAAAAAAGAACTATCTTGATAATACTTCTTATTATTTTATTTTCTTTCTTGGTATTCATCATCCGCACTACGCAAGTTCCCGTTCTTTCTTTCCTTGCTCAAAAAATCGCTCAACCACCCAAAAATTTGCTCTACAAATTAAGGGTAACCTCGGTTGACAATAAATACAAGAAACTTGAGACAGAAAATGAAAAATTACGCCAAAAAATCGTTGATTACGAAAAATTGAGGCGCGATAACCAGGCTTTAAAGGACCAATTTGAAACAGGAGCAACGCGCGAATTTAAGCTTTTACCGGCAGGAGTTCTTGGATCTCAGGGTACTTTCTCATATCCTACGGCATTAATCATTGACCAAGGAGAGAGATCGGGTGTTGCCCACGGTATGGCAGTAGTTTTCAAAGATAATCTTTTGGGGAAAGTTTCGGCAGTGTCAGACAATTATTCAAAAATCATCTTAACGGAAAACGAGCGATTTTCTACTCTTGCAAGAACTTCTGATACTAATGCATTAGGGGTCACAAGTGGCCAAGGAAACTTCATTTTATTTAGCCAAGTTTCTATTAATGATATTATCAATCCCGGACAACTGATTTTGTCTCGTGGAGAGATAAACGAGCAAGGATTTGGAATTCCGCCGGATTTTATAATTGGCAAAATTTCCGAGGTGGATAAAAATGAGAGCCTTCCCGCTCAATCTGCCAAAATAGAAAGCATTATAAGTATATCGCAAATTGATACAGTATTCGTAGTAATGTCATTATAGTATGGATCGACAAAACTTATTTCTGTTATTTTTGTTTATCTCTTTATTTCTTGAATCAACGGTTATTTCCTTTCCTTTTATCTTCTTAATATCGCTCATTTATTATATTTTTTATCCTTCCACGCGGACTTTAATTACGGCTGTACTTGCCGGCTTATTCATAGATATTCTAAGCGTCTCCATTATTGGCCAAACATCTTTGGCGATTTTAATATCCTATTTATTGATAGAGTTTTATAAAAAAGCATTTGATACAAGGGATTGGCGGATTCTCCTAATTCTATTATTTACCGCAACGTATATATATTCGAACATTTTCCCGTACGAGAACAACTTATTAATTTATTTATCACTTTTTGTGAGCATAGGAATCATTATCTTTAATTTAACCCATGACAATAACTTATGGTTAAAATAGGGCCAAAGATAGGGCCGGCATTTTTTGACTACGTAACTGGTTCGCAAAATGACAGAAGGCCTAAAAGACAAAATCTCGAGCTTTCGGAGCTCTTAAGATTACTTCCACTATTTTTCCTGCTACTTTCCACAGGCGTTATTATCGCGAGGCTTTTCTACCTACAAGTAATTAGAGCAAGTTACTATAAAGATCTTTCGGAAAACAATCGTACTCGAACAAAAATAATTCCTGCTCCTCGAGGAATAATCTATGATAGGAATGAAAAGCCTCTTGTTTCAAATAGCCAGATTTTCCCTGTTCCCCGCGAGCAGGCTTTAAAATTAATGTCAGAAGGCAAAAAACTTCAAAGCGTTGTTCGAAGAGAATATTTATATAAGGATGCCTTTGCCCATGTCGTGGGATTTCTAGGCCAAATTTCAGAAGATGAGGTAATCCTACCAATATTTTCAGAATATGCGCTATCCGAAAGCATTGGGAAAATAGGTCTTGAAAAAACATATGAGAAGGTACTTCATGGTCAAAATGGCAGAGAGTTATTGGAGGTTGACGTACATGGTCGGGAGATGAGGGCACTTGGAGAAAGGGAGCCTGTAAGAGGCCAAAATTTACATACTACTCTTGATTTAGACTTACAGCTTTTGATCAAAGATGCAATGTCAGAAGTTGAACGGGGAGCAGTTATCGCCCAAGATCCAAAAACAGGCGGCATCCTTGCTCTTTACTCAAAACCATCTTTTGACCCAAACATCTTTACCCTTCGACTCCCCTTCAAGTCCGCTCAGGGTCGCTCCCCTCGATCGGACTCGGGGCAGGCAGGGCAGGCTGTCTCTTCTGGTAGTTCGGCAGAATATCAAAGCGCTGAAGAAATACTAGCAGATGATGAAAATCAGCCGCTTTTAAATCGTGCGATAGGCGGAGTTTACCCACCGGGATCAACATTCAAGCTTGTTACAGGAGTTGCCGCACTCGCAACAGGCGCGATTCGCGAAGATACAATTATAGAAGATACGGGAGTTTTAAAAGTTGGTGACTTTTCCTTTGGAAACTGGTATTTTCTAGAGTATGGTAAAAAAGAAGGCCCACTTAACATAGTGGCCGCAATTAAGCGCTCAAACGATATATTCTTTTACAAAGCCGCAGAAAGGGCAGGGGTTGAAAACATCTCGTCTTTTTCTCGCGAATTTGGCTTCGGAGCAATATTTGGAATTGATATTGTGGGCGAAGCAGAAGGTCTGGTTCCATCACCTTCTTGGAAGGAAAATGAAATCGGCGAACAATGGTATCTTGGGGATACTTATAATTATGGCATAGGACAAGGATATCTTTTAACAACGCCTCTTCAGATAAATGTAATGACAAGTGTATTTGCCAATGGGGGGACTTTATACAGGCCGCATTTAGTAGATTCGCAAAAAAAGATTTTAAAGAAGAGTTTTATTAAAAAGGAATATCTCGATCTAGTTCGTGAAGGGATGCGGCAGTCATGTGAGAGAGGCGGCGTGGCATGGCCATTCTTTGATTTTAAAGTAAAGAATGAGAGACTACCCATTGACAACCATGATTTTATCGAGGAGGGAAGCGGCAGCGCAAAAATAGTTCGCATAAAAGTTGCATGCAAGACTGGAACTGCGGAAGTTTCGGACAAAGACAAAAACCCGCATGCATGGATCACGGTTTTTGCGCCGTTTTATGATCCTGAGATAGTCCTAACTGTTTTGGTTGAAAATGGAGGAGAGGGGTCAAGTGTTGCCGGCCCAATCGCCAAAAAAATCCTCCAGAATTATTTCGAGAAAAAGTAGAGAAGAGTATCAAGAGTATCAGGGGTTTGTGAATTCGAAGGCTGAGGCTATTTTGTCGAGAATTTCAAATGCCGCTTCTTCGGTTTCCTTTGATACGCTCGCGCCCTCCTGATAAGTATATGCGATTAGCACATACGTATTTTGATTGATTTTAAACTCCCTAAAAGTAAAAGGAGCAAAGTTTTTTAACTTTTCAGAGCCGTATTCGGCGCTATTAAACTTAAGTATCGAGATTAAAACTGGCTTTTCGCCTTGAACAATTGTTTTTGAAAAAGACGGCGAAACACCGTTTGTTACTGAAGATTCATCGGCAATACTCCAATCGGGAGGATATTTAAGAGAGAATCCTTCGGCAGAATTAATGTACGTTTTCCAAGTTGTGGGGCCGGTGGCCACCGGCCCGGAGGGCCCCTGGCCCGTAGGGCAGGGAGTAAATTCACAGTTCGGTCCTGTGCGACCAACTGACGAACCATCAGGGCAGATTTTTGCCTCTTGAGTACATGCTTTCTGTTTGCTCGGATTGTTCAAAAATAAATACACTGCCGATGCGGTTCCGACTATAGCAAGAAGTATAAGCATTGCGGCGACTATTGGCAGTTTAAGTTTCGAGTTAGTTTGTTGAGGAGGGGTTTCTGTTGTTTGTTCGACTGGCGAACTTTGAAATGGATCTTGATTCGGATTTTGCTTATCTTCTTCCATTCATCAAGTATTGCATAGGATAATCAGAGTTTCAATGGCATTCAAATTCAGCTAACATAATGTCTTGGTTCTAGCACAATAAAACCCCGTTTCAAACCTGTCTTATTGAAATATGAATTTTGTTGTGATAAGAATAAGGATATGTCAGAAGTAAACCCAGAGACTTCAATTCGGCCGGCAAAAATCCCTACAGAATTGCTTCATATCTCCAAGCGTAATCCCAACCGCGCGATATTAATAGCACAACAAAGAACAGGAAGAGATGTTGCTGCCGCAGTCTCTGATGGGATCAGGTCGGCTGTTGATGTGGAACAAGAGCTTTTCAAAAAAGCGCAAGATTTCCAAACAAACCCGGCAGCAGAAGAGATGGCGGAAGTGCTATTTGCAAATTATGCTGACAAGCTTGCCATAGGTAGCGTACAAAGGGAAGGGTTAACCGGTGTCAGCGGGCCTGAGATTAACAGACGAGCAAACAACATATACACCTATCTTCAAAGAGAGTTTCGCAGAAGGCGTTTACAGAAAGTTTAAATCCTGTATTATTAATCTTAATGTCCGAAAACGATTTTTGTCTTGCTTTTTCTCTGGCGCCTGGGGTGGGACCAAAAAGATTTCAGAATCTCCTAGAGATATTTGGATGGGCTGAAAAAGCATGGAATGGTTCGGAAGACAAATTTAAAGCTGCGGGAATTGGTAAGGTTAATTTTTCAAAATTCCAAGCATTTCGAAAGACATTCGATCTCGCCGGATACCGAAAGAAGCTCCGCAAAGCAAAAGTTGAGTTTATCCCGTTTGGTGATCGATATTATCCTAAACGACTTGCAAACATCGATAGTCCGCCAATTGGTCTTTTTATCAAGGGAAATAAAAAATTACTGGGTGAACCAAACGCTATTGCAGTTGTCGGTGCCCGAAAAATCACTTCATATGGCAGACAAGTGACGGAAGATTTAGTTAGCGAACTTTGTTCGGCAGGGTTTATGGTAGTTTCGGGGATGGCGCTTGGCGTTGATGGAGATGCGCATAAATCGGCGATCGATGCTCGAGGACCGACAATTGCAGTGCTTGGTTGCGGTGTGGACTGCCCATATCCCCGAGAGAACGAAAAACTGTATGAGGAAATTCTGGATTCGGGTGGCTTAGCAATTTCAGAGTATCCGCTCGGTATGCCGGCGAATGCGGGAACATTTCCGGCACGGAATCGGCTCATCGCCGCTCTTTCGATGGCGGTTTTAATAACAGAAGCAGCAGAGGATTCTGGTTCGCTTATCACTGCACAATGCGCTGTCGATCAGGGTAAAAAGGTATTTGCTGTTCCGGGCCCTATTACTTCGCAAATGTCGAAAGGCACTCTGAAATTATTAAAACAGGGAGCAAATTTGGTAAGCTCGGCGGAAGACATCCTAAAGGAACTGGAAGTCAAAATTCAAAAGGCAAAAGGCAAAATTGAAAGTCAAAAGTTTAAAAGTTTAAATAAGGAAGAAAGAAAGATATTCGAATGCTTGGAGAATGAGGGGAAGACGGTTGATGAAATTTCGCGCGAAGCAAAAATCTCTATTGCAAAGCTCTCAACTATTTTATCAGGAATGGAACTAAAAGGAATTATTGCAAATTCGAACGGAAAATTTTCGATGAATTTTATATAATAAAACCCATGTCAGGCGCGAATGAGACATTTTTTACGGTTGTAGGATGCATGGATGGGAGAGTCCAGAAAGCAATTTCAGAATTCGGCCGAACAAAATTCGGAGCAGAGTATCCTGACACAATTACCGAAGCAGGAATAGCCGGTATAATTGCAAATAACCCCGATCCTAAATTCGTTGAAAATTTAAAAACAAAACTTCTGGTTTCAATTGAAAAACACCACTCGAAAGGAATTGTTGTCGATGGTCACCAGGAATGCGCCGGAAATCCAGTAGATGATGAGCGCCACAAAGAAGATATAAGAAGGTCTATTGAATTTATTCGCAATCTTATCGAAAACAAAATCCCAATCATTGGAGTCTTCGTTGTTAGGAATGACGAATCCTGGCAAGCCGAGGAAGTTTAGATATTGATTTGTCCTCAAACTTCTGCTAAACTACGTTTTATCCTAAGACAGCAAGTGGTGAGTGAAATCGAACCATAAATCTTGCCGAGGGCCAGTCAGTTTATAAAGTTACAGGTTTGTAAAGTTATAAAGTTGCGTCCTCGAGGGCGCTTTTTTATTGCTCCAAATCTTCTTAGGAAAAAATATTTTATATTTAATATTTAATTTTTTATATTACTACTATGCCTAGTCAGAGAAACATACAATTACTAGAAGAACTAAAACAAAAGGTTGATAAGGCAGCCGCTCTGTTTTTTGTTGACTATTCGGGATTAACCCACAGACAGCTTGAAGAGGTAAGACGCGAGCTAAAAGATAATGATTCAGAAATCGGAATTATTAAAAATACTCTTATGAACCTTGCATTACAAGAAAAGAAAATAGATGCAAAAGACCGTCTTCAGGGTCCATTCGCGACCCTATTTTCCTACGAAGATCCTATTAAAACCGTTAGGGTTTTGGCGGCTTTTATAAAGAAGTATGGCCTTCCAAAAATCAAATTCGGCTGGTTTGAAAATTCGATAATAGACGAAACCATGATAACAAAGCTTGCTACATTGCCATCTCGAGAAATTCTTGTCGCAAAACTCTTGGGGACTTTAAATGCGCCAATCTCAGGTCTCGTTTATACACTAAGTGGAAATATCCAGAAGCTGGCAATGGTGCTAAAGGCAGTCGAAAGTAAGAAGCAGCCAGCTTCGTAACCTAGAAAATAGTTCTTGGAAAATGGAAAATAGTAATGGAAAGTGGAAACTAGAAAATAGATAAATTAAAACTAATTTCCAATCTCTAATTTCCATACCATTTTCTAATTTCTAATAACCAATTTCTATTGAACGGGGGTGAATTAATTTATGGCAAAAGCAACAAAAGATGATTTGTTAAAACAAATTGAAGAAATGTCAGTTCTGGAGGTATCCGAATTAGTCAAGGCGCTTGAGGAGAAATTCGGCGTGACTGCAGCCGCCCCCGTAGGGGCGAGCCCTGCACAGACTGGTGCTGGGGTAGCACCTGAGGCTGGAGAGCCGGCAGAAGAACAAACCGTATTTAATGTTTGGATTCAGGCAGCAGGAGATAACAAGCTTTCAGTCATTAAGACTCTCAGGGAATTAGTTCCAACTTTGGGCCTTAAAGAAGCAAAAGATTTAGTTGACACCGCTCCAAAAGAGGTAATGACCGCCGTCAACAAGAAAACCGCTGATGAAGCCAAGGAAAAGTTAACAGCAGCAGGCGCAACAGTCGAACTCAAATAGTTTCCAGTTTCGAGTCTCCAATTTCCAATTAGTCAACGAGTTGATCAATTGGCAACTGGAAATTGAGCTGTAATCTCGCTATAATACCTAAACTATGGCTTTTAAATGTGATAATTGCGGAAGAGGAATTAGGTGGGGGCACCGCGTGTCTCATTCAAAGAGAAGAACTGGTCGTGCCTTCAGACCAAATATTCAGAAGAAAACAATCATGATTGACGGCAGATTAATTCATGCCAAACTCTGCACAAACTGCCTCAAAACCCTCAGAAAAGTCAAGAAAGCTCGCTTCGCGTCGACGAACGACGGCGGGTCGAAGCGGGTGAAAGCTTCGAAAGAATCTCCCGTCCTTCAGGATAGCCGTTTACAAAATCCGACAGCTTCATAACGTTTTTCCCCTCAACCTGAATTTGGTCGTTTGGCAGCAATTTCGCTATCCGTTTGATGCCGTTTAGTTTTGCCTTGAACCAGACCGCGGGCCATGGATAATATGCCCGGATCATGCGGTCTAGCTGTTGGCTTTTGGCTGTTGGCTTTTGGCTAATGTCGATAAAACCAGATTCGCGAGTTAGCCTTTTGGTAAACGTCGCTTTCGAATGATCCTGCTCAATAGGTTTTAATTCTCCCGAAATATACCTCGGCAGAACTTCCGAAAGTAAATCGGCGCCTTTTTCAAACAGCCTTCGATACAAAGTTTCCGAAGTATCATTGGGTTCGATTTTTTCTTCGACCTTTGCCAACATCGGTCCATGGTCAACTTCTTCATCTAACTTTATGATCGAAACGCCGGTTTTTGATTCGCCAGCCAAAATTGCGGACTGAACAGGCGTCGGGCCTCGGTATTTAGGGAGAAAAGAAGGGTGGATATTAAGAATTCCAAATTCAAATAAGTTTAAAATTTCTTTCGGAACAATAAGCCCAAAGAACGCAAGAACCCCAATTTTTGCCCCAATTTTCTTTAGGTCGGTGATAATTCTCCGATCAAATTTGTTGATCGAAAAACAGGGAGTGTTGCTCTTATTACAGTATAAAATTAAAGGGGAATTTGGGTCTTTTTCAGTGGTAAAAACTATTAAATCAAATCTGTAACGTAAAACCTCGACAATCCGTGAAAAGTACGGTCCTGCCCCAAAAAAAACAATTTTTTCTTTCATAATGATATTATACAGGAGAAATTAAACGCGGGCGGAGTTTTTCAGCAATACATCCTATAGGGTTTGAAATGATCCGGCGTTTGAGGTAGAATATTGTTGTATGACAAGTCGAGTGGAAGGACAAAGACCAACCGTACGGGAAGGCCAAATTGTGGCCAAAGCAAAGGACATAAGGGGAGAGATGCGGACTGCCCCCGTTCTAATAATTGCCGAAAATCCCGCCATGCACGAGGCTGTTAAGCCACATCCGGAGCTGGTCGAGGGTGAGGGAAGACTGAAAGTGGGTCCTTTATACGGGACAGTTTGGGTAACGACGTACCACCAGCCAAGTGAACGCAGACTTCAAACAATGACAGGTAAGGACATCATTGGTCGCATAGGGGAAGGAGAGCCCAAAACCGTTAGAGCGCTGAGATGGAACCATTGTCAGGATATAGAAACGGCTTTTCGTTTTATGGGTCATGTTGGTGAAGTGTACGACAGAAGAGATGGAAAAGAAGTGCAAAAAACAAAAAGGGCAATTGGCGCGATGAAGCGCATTATCCGTGATTTTCGAAGTGAAGAGACCATGACGCAGGAGAGACTTGATAGCTTGCGCGAAGCAACCGTTAGCGATCTTGCCCAAGCGGGCTTTTACAATGCAAGAAAAGAGGTAAAGAAACAAATTGCATCTCAAGGTACACTTGCTTCAGGCCGTGACAGCGAAGGCAGGATTAATGACTTAGTTTCAAGATCTAGAGCGGCCTCAGCATGGCTGAAGGCAATACACGAGCTTATGTTTGCAGGGCAAGTCCGTGAGAAATTTCCATATCTTCGGGACCTGGTTTTGCTTGAACGTGCCAGAGAGCGTCTTGATCTTGAGTTTGCTGTAAGAATAATAGACAATGTTTTAAGGCTTGGTAACAACAACCGAGACATTTCCAGGACCTTGTCCTCAGTCGCACATTTTAGCAGAAGAAACCTTACATCAAACAGGCCGAAGGCAAACCCCTATAAAGGGCCTGCAGTTATTGCTCACGTTAGCCTTTTTGGTTCAAGGCACGAGGGCACGGTGAGAATACTCGAAGCATATCTGGGAGAGGAGCGCGCACGACAAATGTTGTCAGTGCCATCAATTATTGCCGTTTACCGTGACACAACAAGAAGTGCGATGGGCAGGTGGGAGGAAATAAGCGAGAGGTTGAGTGCGGCAAGAAGCGAACTGGCCCTGGCGCTTGAAGTGGGCGATGACGGCCTTGTGGAGGCTGCCTAAATCTTATACTTCGATCTCTTCAAATTCATCTTCTCCTGCGGCGTTTTTGTAGGAGCGGTAGAGTTGCTCTTTTTGTTCAAGAACATGTTTTGTAAAGAGGATTCCATTGAGGTGGTCAAGCTCATGCTGGATTATTGTTGAATCAAACCCACTAAAGTTTTGGATGTTTTCCTTACCCGCAACATCCTGATATCGTAACTTGATCTCCTTTTTTCTTGCAACATTTCCCCAAATATTTGGTACAGAAAGGCAGCCTTCAAGAAGCCTTTTTTTTGATTTTGCAGGCTTTTTAGCCTCAATTTTCTTGGAATTGGTAAATGACGGTACTTTTTTCTCGCCCGATGACGTGATAATTTCAGGATTTATGAAAGTAAGTATTTTGCCGTTCTCCTGCGGTCTTGCAATAAACATTCGTTTGAAGATCCCAACTTGTGGTGCGGCAAGGCCAACGCCAACTGGATCACGCGTTGCCGAAAGAGTTTTTTTCATCTTAGAAATTTCTTTCGCAAGTTTTCTATCGAAGAGAGTCACCGGCGATGATTTTTCAAGAAGCTTTGAGTTTGGAGTAACCAAAATTTTAAACATGGGTAAATTATAACAGAATACAATTCGGTTCAATAATTTTCATGCAAATTTCATGCGAATCTAAATACTGTTAATGTATGCGAATAATTATTAGTATAAATTCGTACTAATTAAATTCGAATGTATTCGTATAAGAAGTAATACCTATAGGTTTTTCAGGAGCTCTTTGGAAGGTTCGTGGTTTGGGTCAATATTCTTAAGTATATATTCAAGTGATTCACGGGCCTTTTTGTTATATTCAAAAGATCGTGAAGGATCGCTCTTCGCTAAGCTTGAGTAGAAAAGCCCCATAGCATAGTACGCATCAAGATAATTAGGTTTAATTTTTAATGCTTCATTAAAATATCGAACGGCGGAATCTATATCTTGCTTTTGGTTATAAAAGAGCGCCAGATTATAAACAAGCTTTGCATCAGTCGGCGCAAGTTTTCGAGCCTGATTTACGGTATCGATTGCAAGATCCAGGTATTTTGGATCTGCTTGTGCTAACGCGTAAAAAACGCGCGCCCGGGTCTTAAGAAATATGACGTTCTTGGGATGTCTTCCTGTTATTGCATCGCTTAAACGTTCTGCCTCTTCTCTAAACTCTGCCGCCTGTGTTGATTGTTTTTGATCCGAGAGTAGGAGAGAAAGAGTTGCCATATTAATTGAAAGTTCATCCTTGTATAAATCTTCTCCCGGAAGCATTTTTGATGCATCTGTTAAATAAGTGTATGCCTGTACATACTCGCCTGCTTTGTTCAGGTTATAACCTAATGCATATTTCCTGTCTGCAAGAAAAAAATTTAAGAGATAAAATTCAAGATATAACGCAACTAAAGCGATAACTACTATGAATGAAGCTCGACTTGGGCTTATCTTTCCAACCTCCTCTTTTGCCAAAGAGATTGTTCGAAGACGCGACAGAGTTTTATCTTGAGAAAGATCAAAATAAAGAATCGGAAACGTAAACAAAAACAAATTCAAAATTACAACCGAGAAGCCAAAAAAATTAGAGACGGCTATAGCAAGATATGCTCCTATTATTCCTATTAATATTGGATGATAGGAGTTTTTAGATTTTAGTGATTGCCTCAGGGCGTAATAGAGAAAAAGAACGATTATTAATAAATAGGAGGCAAGTCCCGCGGCGCCGGTAGTTGCAAGATAATTTAGATATTCGTTGTGCGCCTTATTATAGAGGTAATCCCATTCAGAAGTTAGGTTATGGGCTAGCGGCTTAACATTGTAATAAGCATACGCATAAGTTTCAACACCTGTTCCAAACAAGGGATTTCTCTTGAACAATTCAATTGCGCCTCTCCAGACAATAAGGCGAATTTTGCTTGATTCTGTGCCGCCAAGTTGAATGTTATTTGCTCCTTCTAGGCCCTCGCTTGTCGCTTTTCGAATTTCGCTTGTCGCGGGTGATTTGTTCGTTAAGTTTTGTAAACCAGAAAGTGTTAGGTATTTATTGAGAGATTCGATTGGAGTTCCAATCAGGAAAGTGACGATTGCAAAAATTAAGACAGAAACTATTATATATCTTCCTAAATCGTTCCTAAGGATTTTTCGCTTAAGTTCATTTAGGTTTTTGAATAATAAGATACCAAAGAAGAATAGAAGTCCGATTCCGAGACCTACAAAACTCGATTGGGAAGCTGTCCACAAGAGCCCAACGTAAAAGAGAATAGACAATAGTAAATAGATAATAGGGAATAGGTTGTTTCGGCCCTCGCGAAGTTTGTAAAACCCGAATCCTAATCCGATTGGGATCAGCGCCGCAAGATAGGTGCCAAGCCAGTTTGGCTGACCAAGAGTTGAGAAAATTCGAACAGTCGGCTGGAAAGCCTCTGTCCAACAGGAAACATTAAAGCTCCCACGAAAAACAAAGCATGTTGGATCGTAGCCAAAGTGAGAGGGGAGGCCCCACAACGTAACGACGAGCCCAGACAGTAAGGAAATAGTTAATAGTGAATAGGAGATAGGTTGTCGTTGATCGGTTAGGAAGCCCGTTTCGTTGTTCGGTGATGCTGAACGTAATTCTTTACCGATACGGGCATTGTTACCGTTTACCGATTGACGACCTGTGAGGTTGGTGGCAAATGCGTAGTACAAAAATATGTAAGCGATAATCGAGAGGAGGCCGCCATTGAATCTTGAATAATAACCCCAGAGAGAAACGTGAGAGTCTATGGACAGAATTGTAGAAATAATTTGCGAGACTAAAAAGAGAGCGATTGGAATATCAAGGGGAGTTCGCCTAATTTCGACCTTTCCCAAAAGAATGCTTTTTGCCGACCATAAAAAGAAGATAAAAATAGTAAATCCAAAAACCAACCACATTTTATTAAATTCAAAGAGTTCATATGTGTCGGGCCACATCGCGAGGGGAGTGATAAAGAAGAGAAGGTAAAAGGAATATTTAATGGCAGAATTAATTCGATCAATCCAATCCGAAACCATGAATAAATTTGATCCCGATTGAATCGGGATTTCGCTCACCCCGCCAAAGCGAGGTTCGCTCAAGTTTAGCATAATCAAAAATTTCGAACAAGGGCAAAAATGATCTACTTTGCACTATTGACAGGCAAACAAAAAGGGATGTTATACTAATTCCCCTATGAAAAATAGACAAGCGCAGGATAGAAAATTTGAGAAAAAGATGAAATACTACGAATTAATTTTCGAACGCTGGGAAAACGAGAACAGATTGTGGCATGAATATCCTGACGAAATGTCACAGTCAACATTGAGGTTGTCCGAAAAGATGCTTAAGTACGAGTTAATAAAATGCAAACACGAAAAACCAATCGATAAATAATGTTATACTTAGTATATGGTTAAATCAATAAAGAAAAATAATCAAGTCGCAACAAAAACCGATGTTCAGACATTAAAAGTAGATATCCAAAGACTGGAGAAAAGCACAAAAGCCGATATTCAGGAGTTAAAGAAAGACTTGAAAGAAGAAGTGTTGGATTTGCGCGAAGGGATAGTAGACCAGGTTAATGGCAAAATGAAGCTGTATAAAGATGAGGTATTAACAAAACTGGATGGGATTTCGAAAGAGCTTCAGGATCTGAGGGAGGAAAATGCTGCCAGCACTTTGCATTTTGAAAGACTAGACGAAAAAGTCGACAATCATGAAAAAAGAATCGCCCGCCTTGAACCTACACAAACTTCCTGATTTTTCCATTGATTTATTTTGAAGTTTCGGCTATAGTTTTAAATTATGTTCGATAGTTTATTTCGTCTCTTTTCTCATGATTTGGGGATCGACTTGGGGACTGCAAATATATTAGTGCATGTAAGAGGAAAGGGGATTGCAATAAGAGAGCCTTCAATTGTTGCGCGGCACAATAAAACAAAAAAAGTTATTGCCGTGGGTAGTGAAGCAAAGAAAATGCTTGGTAAAACACCGGGAACAATCGACGCGATTAAGCCACTTGAACATGGAGTTATCTCGGATTTTGATGCGGCAACTTATATGTTTCAGTATTACATTCGCAAAGTCCATGAGGTAGGAACACCATTCTATCAATTTGCAAGACCTCGGGTGGCGGTGGGAATTCCTTCCGGTGTCACAGAAGTAGAACGGCGCGCGGTTTGGGAGTCGGCCCTGCAAGCCGGAGCGCGCGAGTGTTACTTGATTGAGGAGCCAATGGCCGCGGCAGTTGGAGCAGGAGTTTCAGTCTTTGAGCCGACAGGAGTTCTGATAGTTGATATTGGAGGGGGAACAACAGAGATTGCGGTAATCTCGCTTGGCGGAATCGTAGTGAACCGGTCTTTAAAAATTGCAGGAAATGAAATGGATCAGGCAATCATTCATTATATAAGGCTTCGTCACGGATTATTAATTGGTGAAAAAACGGCTGAGGAGGTAAAAATAAAAATAGGGAGTGCTTATAAAGGAAAATCCCCCGCCAAGCGGAGTCAGCCTGTGGCTGAAAAAGTCGAGAAAGAGCTTGCTAAAGAAGGATTAGAAAAGGTAGAAATAGAAAAAGAAGGGCGGGAGAAGATTGCGATTATTCGGGGCCGCGATATTGAAACCGGATTGCCTAAATCCCTTCGTATTAACGAGACCGAAATTCGGGAAGCAATTGGGCCGGTGGTTTCAGAGATTGTTGATGCGATTATGGAGGTTATTGAAGAGACACCGCCAGAATTAACGGCAGATATTCTGGAGCATGGGATAATGTTGACGGGTGGAGGTTCGCTTCTGCCGGGGGTGGACGAACTAATAATTGAACGGACAAAAATTCCAGTTATTCTTGTCGAGGATCCTTTAACTACGGTTGTCCGCGGCACCGCAAAGCTTCTTGAAGACACATCCCTCCTAAATCAAGTCAAAGTCACCGGCGGATTAAGATAGAATTGATTTCAATTTCTAAAAGAGCTACAATAGCTCCATGTTAGAAGCCGAAAGAGAACGTCATCAACGAGAACAGACAAGAGAAATGGCTAAAGGGTTTGTAAACGATGCGCTGTTACCTTTGGTGTCCGGTAAGGGCGAGGTGACGTATAGAGATGTTTCAATCCTTCTTCTAGGATATAGAACAGCAAAAAGATTTAGAATTACTGAAACTGCTATTATCAATGCGATCGGTGATCAAATAAGAACTATTGAAAATGCTCCAATCAACGATTCATCCGTTTTAAATTTAGTTAAAAGCGCATTGTTGTTTCATGACTCTATTGAGGATAGAAGAAGAATCAGAGAAGTTATTAATATGTTAAAGCCGCACCCCGATTTACTCGCAAGCGCTATTCAAATTATGACACATGAACAACTTGAAATGTATCTTTTTGGAAAAGACGAAGAAGACAATTAAGATCGATTGCTTCGAAGTCAAAAGTCACGGGAGGGTTGAGATAATGTGATATAATCGATTCATGATGGAGAAACAACCAAAACCTACCAAGCTAATTGTAGAAAGAGCCGATCCGGTTTTATTAAAGAAAGCCATTGAAGAATTTCGAGGAGCAATAAGAAGAGATGCTGAGACCAAACGTTATGCTCCGCCTCCTGTAATTCCTGTTGAATGGCAAGATGCGTTTCCTCATCTCCCTCGGTAAAATCGGCACTTACCCTGAAGAATTTGAAGGGTTGACAACAGCCTCGTGGTGTACTATTATATAGAGACTGATTTGGAAGATCGCGGTACATTTGAGGATGACAGCTAATGACACGTTCATAATTACAATTTCCTTCAAATTTTAGGGACAAATTTTTTGCCCCGTAGCAATCTCCCGAAATCACTCATTTAAAGTTCGCTCTTTAAAAATTATTGTTCAGAAAACAAGACAATCGCAAAGATTGGATTTCTTTGGAGTTTTGTTTTTGTTGGACAAACCATAAAGTTGTTCAGATAGTGGTAGGATCTTTTTCGAACATTTTTGTTCGAGAATTTTCTTTGACAGAGTACATTTTTTTGCCAGGTACCATTCGGTACCTGACTGCAAAAATTTTGACTCCGTCAAAATTTTTTTGAGAATTTGATCCTGGTTCAGGATGAACGCTGGCGGTGTGCTTTAGGTATGCAAGTCGATCGGTCTGTAAGACCGAACAGTTAACAATTCAACAGTTAACCAATTAACAAATTTACCAATTAACTACAAAGTTAAAAGTCAATATTGTTAATTTGTCAATTTGTTGCATTCGTTGAAGGTTCTGTCTTACAGACAGAGGCGGACGGGTGAGTAATGTACAAGAATCTACCCTCGACCGGAAAATAACCTGTCGAAAGACGGGCTAATGTTCCATGAAGACTCCGGTTTAAAGCGATTAACTTCGCGGTTGAGGAGGAGCTTGTATCCTATCAGCTAGTTGGTAAGGTAATGGCTTACCAAGGCGATGACGGGTAGCTGGACTGAGAGGTCGGTCAGCCACAACTGCACTGAGACACGGGCAGTACACCTACGGGTGGCAGCAACTAGGAATATTGGGCAATGGACGAAAGTCTGACCCAGCGACACCGCGTGGAGGATGAAGGCCCTCGGGTTGTAAACTCCTTTTGCCAAGCTCTTCACGGCTTGGAGAATAAGCCTCTACTAACTACGTGCCAGAAGTCTCGGTAATGCGTAGGAGGCAAGCGTTATCCGGATTTATTGGGCGTAAAGGGTGCGTAGGCGCCCCGCCAAGTTTCTATTCAAATGCTACGGCTTAACCGTAGAACCGGTAGAAAAACTGGCGGGGTTGAGGATTGTTCGGGGCATCGGAACAGTTGGTGTAGCGGTGAAATGCGTTGATATCAACTGGAACACCGAAGGCGAAGGCAGATGCCTGGGATTCTCCTGACGCTGAGGCACGAAAGCTAGGGTAGCGAAACAGATTAGAGACCTGTGTAGTCCTAGCTGTAAACTATGTCCGCTAGATTCGGGTCGTAAGATCCGAGTCGCAGCTAACGCATTAAGCGGACCGCCTGGGGAGTACGGCCGCAAGGCTAAAACTCAAAGGAATTGACGGGGACCCGCACAACCAGTGGAGCGTGTGGTTCAATTTGAGACGAAGCAAAAAACCTCACCAGGGTTTGACATGCTACCGTTTTATCCCGATGGAAACATCAGGAGATCTTATGAAAATAAGATGGTAGCACAGGTGCTGCATGGCTGTCGTCAGCTCGTGGCGTGAGCTGTTCCATTAAGTTGGGAAACGAGTGCAACCCCTATCCTATGTTAAATAATCATAGGAGACTGCCCGAGCTTAGCTCGGGAGGAAGGAGGGGCGGACGTCAAGTCAGCATGGCCCTTATACCCTGGGCCACACACACCCTACAATGGCGAAAAACAATGGGTTGCAAGACGGCAACGTCACGCTAATCCCTGAAATTTCGCCTCAGTTCAGATTGGGGTCTGAAACCCGACCCCATGAAGTCGGAATTGGTAGTAATCGCGGATCAGCAGGCCGCGGTGA
>Ga0209541_10000615_pt1 | contig 70441 bp, 68 predicted proteins | sample RifCSPlowO2_01_FD_184027 | JGI IMG/M metagenome (GOLD analysis project Ga0209541, IMG submission 184027) | Groundwater microbial communities from Rifle, Colorado - Rifle CSP2_plank lowO2_0.1 (SPAdes) (version 2) | ecosystem: Environmental > Aquatic > Deep subsurface > Groundwater | place...
ACGGCGGCCGCCATATTCCCCGGAAGCGTCCACGGCGTCGTCGTCCAGACCAGAAGAAAAGTGTCCGATTCCTCGAGAAGCGGGAGTTTCACCGTGACGGCAAGGTCCGTAATATCGGTGTACCCTTGGCTCACTTCAAAGTTGGAGAGTGTCGTCTCGCACCGCGGACAGAGGTGCATTGACTTGAATCCTTCGTAGATAAGCCCTTTGTCGTAGAGTGTCTTGAAAACCCACCAAACGCTCTCGGTATAGGAGGCGTCCATCGTGCGATAATCCGCCTCCATATCAACCCACCGCCCCGTGCGGGGAATGATGTCGCGCCATTCATCCGCATAACGAAGCACGCTCTTCTCCGCCGCGTCGTTGAAGCGCGCGACACCGTACTCCTCAATGTCTTTTTTTGTCTTCAGGTCAAGCTCTTTTTCTACGAGGTTTTCCACGGGGAGCCCGTGGCAATCCCATCCCCACCGCCGGCGCACATGGTAGCCCCGCATGGTCTTGTAACGCGGAATGGCGTCCTTGATGACCCCCGCAAGAATGTGCCCATAGTGCGGAAGACCGGAGGCAAACGGCGGACCGTCATAGAAAACGAACTCCCCCCGCGAAGGTTTCTTCTTGAGGGTTTTTTCAAAAATCTCGTGTTTTTTCCAAAACGCGAGCGTCTCTTTTTCGCGCTCGGCACTAGTTTTCTTTTTTCTTTCGTGTTCCATGTTTCATGTTTTATGCTTCATGACCTACATCCTCTCCGGCGCGGGAATACCCAAAAGCCAGAGGCCGTTCTTGAGAACAGTGGCTACTGCTTCGGTCTGCGCAAGACGATACGGGGAGTCCGCGATGTGTTCCTCCGCGTAGAAACCGTTGAACGCTTGCGCAAGCTCTGTGAGGTAGGTCGTAACATACTGGGGCGCGTTTTCCTCGCGCGCGTGGGAAACGACTTCGGGAAATTGATACACAAGGCGTTTGAGTCGCCCCTTTTCGGCGGGCGCGTCCGCAAGGGATGGCGCCACGCCGCTTTCCCTTGCCTTCGCGATGACGGACCGCGCGCGGGCGTAAGTATATTCCAAGTACGGGCCGGAACTTCCCTCAAACGAGAGCGAGCCGTCAAAATCAAAAACAATGTCGTTACCGGGCGCGTTCTTGAGCATTGAATATTTTATGGCGCCAATCGCCACCTGTCCCGCAACCGCTTCCTCATCTATACCGTCAGCGGCGTGCATTTTGGGGAGAATGCGTTTCTTTACCTCCTCAATAAGCCACTCAGCGGTGATGACATCGCCGGTCCGCGAACTCATTTTCCCCGAAGGAAGGCGGAGCATTCCGTGCGGAATGTGGACGGTTTTCGCGGCAAGCTCGGGGAAAACAAACTCCATCGCCTTGTGCACGACCCGAAAATAGTCGCGCACTTCGTTCCCCGTGATGACAACCGACACATCGTAGGGGTAGGCATCGTGTTTTATTTTCGCAAGACCGAGCTCTTTCGCCTCGTAGGTTGGGAGCCCCTGCGAAGTGATGAACACGCGCGTATGAAGCCCGTGTTCTTCGCCGCGGAAAACTGTTGCGCCATCGCTTTCATGAAAAACCGCCGGCGTATTCTCCGCCACGACTTTCTTGCCGAACGCCCCCGTCTCACTCTCAAAAAAATAAAAATCAAACCGCGTGCCGAGGTCGCGGTAAACGGATTCAAAATAATCAAGCGACTCGCGCCGCCCTTTTTCGTAGAGCGCCATCAGGTCTCTATCGCTCTTCGCGTATATTTTTTTGTTTATCTCATCAATCGCCTCTTTGTTCGCTTCATAGTTTTGCGCCCCGTGGGCATATGCTTCGCCCCACACCGCATCCGGCTTTTCCATTTTTCCCCAGAGCGCTTTGGCGACATGCAAGCCCACATCACCCTGATAGTTTGCGCGCTTCACATCGGCGCCGGAAAACTCCAAAAGCCGCGAGAGCGACTCGCCTATCGCATTGCTCATAAAGTGTCCGATATGAAACTCCTTAAATGGATTCGGGTCGGTATACTCAACGATTATTTTTTTTCCGGCAAGCGCTTCGTTCTTCCCGTAGTTGCTCCCTTTTTCCAAAATCTCCGTGAGCGCGGTAGCAAAAAAAGCCTGCGAGAGCGTGATGTTCACGAACCCCGGACCGGCAACCTCTGCTTTCTCTATGCGCGCGTCTCCCGCCCGCGCGATGCCCGCCGCAAGCAGTTCCGCAAGCTCGCGGGGGCCTTTCCCCGCCTCCTTCGCGTATCGTAGCGCCGCATTTGTCGCGTAATCACCGTGTTCGGGAACTTCGGGGTGTTCAAGATGAATGTCTCCGACTGCTATGCCGAGCTCCTTCAAGACAGCGCCGATTATCCTTTTAATTTCGTTCCGCACGAGCACATTGTAACACAAAAACCCGCTCTTCGTGAGCGGGGGCCCGACCGATTGATTGCGGTCATTCGGGCGAGGGTTTTAGGCGGTGAATGCGCGCACCGTACGGAGAACATCTGTATGGACTTCCTCCGGTGAACGGTTCGCGTCAATGAAGGTGCACGGCACATGCGTGGCGAATGCTTGAAATCCTTCGCGGACGCGCGCGTGGTAGGTGAGCGGCCATGTGTCTATGTAGTTGCCGGGACGGGTCGCGTTGCGCCGCAAACGCTCCACCGATACTTCTGCAGGCAAATCAAGAATCAGGTACCGCGGTTCAACGGAAACGACGCTTTTCCGGAGCGTGAAGAAGAGGTCACGGAACCTCTGCACTTCTTCGCCGTACAGCTGAAGCGCGAAGGTTGAAGAGTCAAACCGGTCGGAGACGACATGCGTGCCGCGGGCAAGCTCGGGAAGAATACGGCGCGTCAGATGTTCTTCCCGCGCCGCAAAAAACAAAAGCAGTCGCACGAGCGGGCTCGCGTCCTCTGCCTGCGGGTCAAAAATGAGCGTGCGGATTGCTTCCGCATACGGCGTGCCACCGGGCTCGCGTGTAAAGATAAACGGCTCACCGGAAAGCGCCTGCTTCAGGAGGTCAATCTGCGTCCCCTTGCCTGCGCCGTCCACGCCATCAATAACGATGAGAACGGCTTCTTTGTCTTTTGCCATTGCCGCCACCCTTTCATGTTGCGACAAACTAAAATGTTCTTTTCTTCACTAAACGATAGGGTGTTCGGCGCGAAAAAAAACGGAGTTATCCACAGACACCGCGGCTGGCACCCCCTATCGCCACGCCGCGCTACTCTCCTTAAAGTATTTTGACAGAGAGGGACCCGAGCCCGTGTAGTGCGAACCAAGATCTTGTCCATACAATACCTCTGACGGTTCTTTTGTTTTGCGGAACACCATCCCGCAGATAACCTGGCCGTCAAAAAAACGGAATGCCGCATCCCGCACGCGCACTTCAAGAACGAGTGTTGTCCCCTGTTTCCCCCCGAACCCCGGGTCAAAAAAGCCGGCATAATGCGTGCGAAACTCGCCCGTTGTTACCTCGTAGTGAATAACCTCGGCACAATAGCCCGGTGGGATAACGACCCGTTCCTTTGTTGAAAGAAGGTAGAATTTCCCCGCCGCAAGAACAATCTCTTTCCGTGACGAGGGGCGCCGGATACGGCGCCAGAAATCGGAAACGATATGCGATTTCGGCTTGTTCAAAAAAAGCTCTTTTCTGGGCTTCGGAACCGCTTCAAAGCCGACTATTTTTCGCGACAAATCAATACTAAAATACACGGCGTTGTTTTGTATCCGCGCCTCCCGCAGACCGAGCGCTCTCCCGCGGGAATCGCGGACGATTCCGTACTCCGCCTGAAGCGCCTCTAGCGTCGCGTTGTCGGCGGTCGCGTCATCTTCCTGAATCCGCATCTGCACGAGCGACAAACGCGACACCACGCGCGCGCGGAAAGACAGCGGGACGATTTCAAGGTAGAGAGGGCCGTGATACCCCTTCGGCGTTTTATCGTAACTGGGATTTTTGTCGGAAAGGACGCGAACAAATATGTCGCATCTGCCGATGGAACTTTTCGGAGAGAACGTCGCAAAAAACCGCGTCCCGAGCCGCAGACGCTCCTTCAGGGGGATGATGTAGCAGTGACCTTTTTCAAGCACGCACGGCGTGTTGCCGAGAACAAACGAACGGTGGCAGTTGTTTTCAACAAACTGGCGCACGGTTTCCTTTTTGCCGGGGAACCCCGCCGCTTTCATGCAATACACGGTGTCGCCGAGCCGCAAATCACACGATGCCGGCTGAATCTGGGACGGCTCCACCGGCGTTTCCGCGACAATCATCGGTTGCGCCCCGAACAAAATCTTTTTTAATGCCTGATACGGAAGGACCATGCCCTATTTCTACCATGCATAATTTTTTACTGACAGTATCCGCGACGCTAGAGAATGCACGTATTTTTGTGTCAACTTTTTTTGTGCTTGCTTCGCGTATATACTGTCAAAAGATTCTTTTGTTCATCCACAATCACGAGGTACCGATGAAATCCGTCGCGGAGCTCAAACATGTGCAGAGAATGCTGCCGAATGGCGGCAAAGTGGTCATTCTGAATACCGGCGCGCTTATTGGGCCGGAGGCGGAGGCGATGCTCCAGGCGCTCCACTCGCGTTCTGTTGACGGCATTGACGCGCATCTTGCAGTGCTCGCGAAACGCGGACCGGAAAATTTCATGGAAACCTTCTATGTCGGCTACGGTCACAAGTCAATCGGCGACTGCGGCACGATAACGGTTTTCATTGAGGGTGTTTCCATGCTCGTGGCAAAAGCGATTCAGGATTGGGCACTCTATTCTGGACAAGAAGTGTCTACTCGCTATGTTGATTTCGCCAAACAGTCGTTCTGCGACCCATGCGGCACCGCGCCATCACGAGCCATTCTTGAGGCGTGGCGCTCGTTTTATGTCCACGGATTTGATGCCGTGCTCCAAGGGCTTCCGCAACGATTCCCCCGACAAGATAACGAAGAAGAAAAAGTGTACAGAAAAGCATTGCGCGCATACGCCTTTGACATCATGCGAAGCTTCCTTCCAGCCGGCGCGATGACCAATCTTGCCTGGCATACCAACCTGCGGCAATCAACTGACAACCTAGCGCGTTTGCGCCACCACCCACTTCCCGAGGTGCGGGCCGTCGCCTGCATGATAGAGGATGCGGCGTGTGAAGCGTTTCCCAGTTCGTTCAAGAAAAAACGCTACGAAGATACCGAGCGGTACAATGAAGAATGGATGCGGGAGCATTACTATTTTACCGCAAGCTCTCCGCATGATTTCGTGTGCGCCAACGATACGATAGACAGGGCTCAAATTGCGCCCAGCCGAAGCATGCTTGCGGGCCGTCCCCCAAAAACAGAGCTTCCGTCGCATCTCAAGGAGTGGGGAACGCTCCAATACCGTTTTCTGCTTGACTTCGGTTCGTTCCGGGACATCCAACGGCACCGCGCCGTAACACAGCGCATGCCGCTCGTGACGGCGGCACACGGTTTTCATCCATGGTACCTCCGCGAGCTTCCCGAACAAGTGGCGGATGATGCACGTGCGCTTATCGCTCGGCAAGAATCGGCGATTGCCGCACTCGGCGCGTCACCCGAGATAGAGCAATACTATTACGCGATGGGATACCGCTTGCCAAACCAGCTTACCGGCACCCTCCCCTCGCTTGTCTACCTTGTGGAGCTCCGCGCGACGCGCTTCGTACATCCGACATTGCGGCATCGCGCAAGGCAAATCGCGGCTGACCTTATGGGGCGCTTCGAAGGGTACGGTCTGGTGCTCCATCTGGACACCGAACCGAACCGCTTTGACGCGCGCCGTGGCGAGCACGACATCGTAAAAAAAGAGTAGAAGAAAAATGCCCCATCCCGACACACATCGGGATGGGGCTCATTTTTTCAAAAAAAACTTACAACGATTTGCGCATTTTTTTCAAGTGGCCGATGTGCTCTCCAAGGTATTTCATGAAGGGCGTCCCGCCAGTGCCGACTGCAGTCGAGTTCGCGGCGCTTTTTTGCGCCTGCGTCTCAATGTATGCAGAAGCAAAACCGATGTGCGTCTCAAGAAACTCTATCATGAGCCCGAGTGTTTCTTTCACGAGCTCTTTCCCGCCGTATGCACCGCTTTTTTGTACGCGAGTCAGGACGGAAAAACCGGATACCTCTGCCTCTTCAAGCAACTCAATGAACCGGCGGTGACCGGATGGCATGTATCCGCGCATTCCCTTGAGATAGGCAAGATACATATCTTCATTGAACCGCACACCCAGGAGCGCATAGAGAACCGGAAAGATGGAACTCTGCGCGCCGGTTTCCCCGTAAAACTTCTGCGGTGTGTCACCGAAGCATCCTTCATACACGACGCCGTTTGGCAGCGCAGGATTCGCCTTCCATCCGTGGATATACGGACGCACACGGTTAAAATAGACGTAAGGGTCGCACCCTTCGGGCATCCTTCGCATCGTGACAACCATCTTTTCAAGCGCGCAAACAATGATTTCAAGGCGAAGCGAGAGATGAAAATCATCCTCTGTCGCAAGCGCCCCCAGTATCTCAAGCGCGGTGGCTGGGATTGGCCCTGCGCTCGCCTCTATGTCCACATGAACGAGCACAAACCAATTCTCGTCCAGTCCGCCGTAGAAATTTTGGATAACCCCGATGTTGCCGAGTGCTATTGGCCCTTCTCCGCGGAAGCGACACCAATTTTGAAGCGCGTATGAGTCGTAGGAAAGCACCGGCGGACGGCCGAGGGCATTCGCCATGAGAACGAGCGGGGCGGAGAGCCAGTCGGGAATCCGGTCTGTATGTCCTTCTCCAATCCCGCCCCACACCCATGCGTGCGCCAGAAAAGAAAGAGTGCGCATGGACTGTGCGCATTCACGGATGCTTATCTGTTGGAGTATATCCCCCATACACGCACCGTTCGTAAAGTTCTTCAGATTCCTCTCAATTTCCGCGCGGGCATTGCCCGCGGCAAGCCACTGTGGCAAATGCTTGGCCTGCTCCGAGAGGCGGGACAAATAGACCTCAAGGAACAAGCTATGCCCCGTGTCCCCGGGAAAATGAGTAAGCGGGTCATCAGACGGAAGAAATCCGCGCGTCGCCGAGATGTCAAATTGCTCAATTTTCGTTCCAAGAATTTTTTGAGAATCCATCGCTATTCTTCTCCTCAACGTTTGCTTTTTCAATCTGGAAGGACTATATCATATCCGTTGACACATATACCATCTGCGACCCGTCCTCCTTGGGAGGACGGGTCGCATTGAGACAACACACGCGAGCGGAAAATATTTAAGAGACAACCTCTATGCCGAGCGAGCGAGCGGAACCTTCAATGATTTTCATGGCCTGCTCCACGTTGTCGGTATTCAAATCAGGGAGTTTTTTCTCGGCGATTTCGCGCACCTGCGCTTTCGTCACCTTGCCTGCCTTGCTCACCAAGCTTTTCCCTGAACCCTTCTCCACGCCTGCCGCTTTGAGAATGAGGTAGGATGCTGGCGGGGTCTTCAGCACGAAAGAGAAGCTCCGGTCTTCGTAGACCGTGATTTCCACGGGAATAATGTCGCCCATCATCGGACGGGTCGCCTCGTTAAACTTCGTCACAAACTCGCCGATGTTGATGCCCGCTTGTCCTAAGGCCGGTCCCACTGGCTGTGCGGGTGTCGCCTTTCCTGCGGGAATCTGCAACTTCAATTTTTTAGTAATTTTTTTTGCCATGATTCAAATGTAAAGTGTAAAGCGAAAAATGCAAAATAAAAGTCTGAATATATGGTGAGTTTTGTGTTATTGTTTTTCGCTGTGCGCTTTTCGCTTACAATTTTCTTACTTGTAAGAAGTCTATCTCCACCGGTGTCTCGCGCCCAAACATGGACACAAGGACTTTCACCTTGCCGCGGTCTTCGTCAATCTCGGAAACCTTGCCTTCTTGGTCTTTAAACGGCCCGTCCGTGATGACGACGACTTCGCCCACGACAATGTTCACCTGATGCTTCGTCACATCCGTATCCATTCTCTTGAAAAGTTCTTCTATTTCTTTCTTCTCCAAGGGTACAGGATAGACACCCGTGCCCACGAAGCCCGTGACGCGGGGCGTGTTTCGGACCACATACCACGAGTCGTCGGTCACTATCATATCCACGAGCACATAGCCCGGGTACACCTTCTCTTCTTCTTCAACGCGCTTCCCTCCCTTAATCTTAATCTTCTTTTCGGTCGGCATCATGACGTTAAAGATTTTGTCCTCCATGCCCAAAGATTCTATGCGCTGTTTTAAATTGCGCACTACTGCGTCTTCGTATCCGGAATATGTGTGGATGGCGTACCAGTTACGCTCCCGTGTCGCTTCTTGTTTTGACATGTTTCAAATGTAAAGTGGGAAATGCAAAATAAAAGTTTGGATGCCGTGTGAGTTTTGTGTTGTTGTTTTTCTCTGCGCGCCTAGAGAATGAGTTTCTCTATGAGGGTCACAAACAGAAAATCAAAAAACCCGAGGAAAAACGCGATGACCAAGGAGAACGCAATCACGAGCACCGTGAAAGAGATGGTCTGTTCCTTTGTCGGCCAGTTTACATGGCGCATTTCCGCTCGTGTTTCTTTGAGATATTCGGCTATTTTCATGCGTTTGATTTTCCTCTTAAAAAACCCCTCGCGGGGCGTTCTATGGCTTCCAGTATATACCCATTGGAAATTGAAGTCAATCCCTGTGCAAAACCCACCGCAAGGACCGTCCTTGCGGTGGGTTATCCACATCAGCGCGCCAGTGCCCACCCAAAAACGCACTGCGCCGTTCTTTACCCTGCGCACCAAATACTGCATACTGTTTGAATGGATTGCCTCTTCTGCAAAATCGCCTCGGGTACGGTTCCCTCTGCGCGGGTATATGAGGACGCGCATGCAGTCGCGTTTCTAGATATAAACCCGAACAATCCCGGCCACACGCTTCTCGTGCCTAAAGACCACGCGCGAAACATCTTGGACATCAAAGAGGAAACGCTCTGCGCCATCATGCCCGCATTGAAAAAACTCTCCCGCGCCGTCAAAGACGCAGTAGATGCGGACGGCTTAAACATCGCGATGAACAACGAACCGGCGGCGGGGCAGATTGTCCTCCACGCGCACATCCACATCATTCCCCGCTTCACCACAGACGGCCATCGCCATTTTGAAAAACGCCCCTACAAAGACGCGGGTGAAATGAACGCCGTGGCGGAGAAGATAAGAACCGCACTTGCTTAAAATTCTATTTTTACCGAAAGCCCCACCCCCCTTTGAGGGGGGTGGGGCTTTCCCAACATACTGCATACAACATACTACATACTACATACTATTTTTGAGCGCCTCTATCCCGGGCAATGTTTTTTTGAGGAGAAACTGGAGCATCGCGCCGCCGCCGGAGGAGACGAAATCAAACGCGTCCAAAAGCCCGTGCGTGCGCAGGAGCGCCACCGTGTCTCCGCCACCGACGATGCTCAGCGCACTGCTTTCCCTTACCGCCTCCGCGAACGCGATGCTCGCCTTTTCAAAACCGGCTTTCTCGTAGTCGCCAAGCGGTGCGTTCCAGACGATAAAACGCGCGGCGCGCGCGAGCTCCTTTAACTTTTCTCCCGCCCGCGGCCCTATATCAAGCATCATGTCGCCCGGGGATAGCTCCTCTGCGGATTTTACAAATACTCCTTCGTCATTTTTCACCACGACATCTTCGGGGAGGATCACTTTCCCCGAATCAAGAATCTTTGTGAGGTCGGAAGACACGGGGTCTAGGCGTGACGACCCGATTTCAAAATTGAGCGCATGAAAAAAATTGTTCGCCACCGCACCTCCGACAAAGACGGAATCCACCTGTGGCAGGAATGCGTGAATGAGCGGAATCTTCGTCTCCGGCTTTGCCCCGCCGAGCACCATGAGAAACGGATGCTCCGGTGTGAATGCACGGGAGAGTTCCTCCACTTCGTGCATAAAAAGGAACCCTGCATACGATGGGAGGAGCGCGGGGAGACGCACGATTGATGCATGCGCGCGGTGCGATGCGGAGAAGGCCTCGTTTACATACACATCGCCGAGTGCGGCAAGGCGGGCGGCAAAGACCTCATCGTTTTCCTCTTCCCCTCTGGAAAAACGCAGGTTCTCGCAGACGAACACAGAGTGGCCTTCGGCGCGCCCCTTCCAAAACGCCACCTCGTCTGACATGTCGGGGATGAATCGGTTGGAAATCTTCTGCGCAAGAAACCGCGCGATTGGCTCCAAGCTCTGCTCCGCATCGGAGTGATGGGAGATGATGACGATTTCCGCCACTCCCGCATTTTTCAAAAACGAAATCGTGGGCAGGATTCCTTCAATCCGTGAATCATCTCGTGGCGCACCGCCCTCAAGCGGGATATTGAGGTCAAGACGGAGAAGCACGCGCTTCCCTGTGAGATTTTTTGCATCTTTTAGTGACGGAATAGACATAATACTTAAGGACGGTCCTTGCGGTTAGTTATCCACAGCTTATGTGGATAACTACGCTTTTTCGGCAACATCAAGGATGGCGGAAAACTTTTTCGCATCCAAACTCGCCCTGCCCACGAGGAGCCCGTCTGCATTGCCTTCTTTCAAGAACCCTCCTGCGTTCTTTTCGTCCACCGATCCTCCGTAGAGCACCCGCACCGCGTGCGCGACGTTTGTACCAAACATCTTTCCCACAATCTTCTTTATGAAAATACTCATCTCAAAAAATTCCCCCGGCGTATCAGCTCGGTGCGCGCCCTGCCCCACCGCCCATACCGGCTCGTAGGCGATGACGACGTGCGAAAGCGCATCTTTGCCGACTTTCTGGAGCGCGCTCCGAAGCTCGCCCTCCACCACGCGAAGATACCCTCCCTCTTCATCGCGAACTTTTTCGCCGACACAGAGAATCACGGTAAGCCCGTGCGCAAGCACCGCGCGGAGTTTCTTTTCAATCATGTCATCGGTGTCTCCACGCGCACGGCGTTCGGAATGCCCGACAAGTACATACGTCGCACCCGCATCGGTGAGCATGAAGGGAGATATCTCTCCGGTATGCGCGCCTCTGTCTTCCCAAAAGACGTCCTGCGCGCCAAGTGCGCACGAAGGCGCGCCTGCGGCCTTCTTCCATACGGAGAGGAAGACAGCCGGCGGACACACCACCGCGCGGGCATGTTCCAGCGCACGCGCCTTCTTCGCAATCTTTCGCATGAGCGCCACCGCTTCAAGGCGTGTCTGCGGCTCCATTTTCCAGTTTGCAACGATAAGTTTCCTGCTGTCCTGCATAACAATTCGCTCTCGTGAATTTACAATCCCCACGCTTCCCAACTTTTCGGGAAGGTAAACCCCATTGTCCGAAGATATACAATTATCTCACCATTATGGAGGGTCTCGTGACCCATAAGGACGTTTAAGTGACCGTGAATGTTCATTTCGCCAACTCCCCAATTACTCCAATTGATTGTGGTGTCTTCAAGCTCTTCGGGATTTGACCTCTCAAGCACATTCAATAATTTTTGATTCGCTTTCTCCCAGAGCTCAACAAGTTTAATTTTTGACTTGGCAACGGCTGGGTCAATTTTTTCTATTACAGTATCAACTTTTTTCGTCTCAATTGCCTCAGCATATTGGAAACGTACTCGAGCCATGTGTCGGAATTGCTCACCAAGTGTTCCCATATTTTTCCCTACGGTAAAGCCAAGCTGCTCGTCAGAGAGCGTTTTCAAAACATCAAACGCGAGATTTTGAATAAAGTTCCAGTCTTCAATTTTCTTTTTGATTTCCTTGTTCATAATCTCTTGTTTTTCCCAGCATACTACACACAATACACGGGGAACAAACTATTCCGTCTCTTTCCAGTCAAGAATATCATATCCGTCCGGGGGGGAAACCGTTGCAGACACCGCGCGTATGTACCCTTTTGTATCTCCCTCCGCGCGAATGAGAATCTCTGTGGTAGAGCTCGCGAGGGTCGTAGTGACCGTCGTGTCGCCGGAGATGAGTGTTTCTTCAAGAGACACGGCAAGGCCTGTCTTGAGCCGATAGAGAATGTCCTCAACACTCGCTTCCGCAAGAAGGAAGCTTGTGACTCCGTTTCCTCCGGCGCGATCCATTTTTCTCTCGCGAAGCGCAAGTGAGGAAAACCCGCCCGTGATGACGAGCATCGCCGACACGAGAAAGAGCACCGCCACAATCGCCGCCTGCCCACCATTCCCAAGGCCCGTCCTTGCGGTTAGTTTTCCACAGCTTTTTTCGTTTTTAAACATTATTTTGTGCATAACCTGTGGAAAACTAACCGCAAGGACGGGCCTTAGGGATCTATTAGTAGGCGCCACGGAGGATGGCGGTGCCATAAAATTTCCGCGTATCGGTAAACTTTTTATACGAACTCTGCACTGTCATCTCTACCCTAACGGCGCGCACACCCACTTGACGAAAGATAAGCTTCGTCACGGTGATGCCATCCGTAAGCGCTCCGACAGCTCCCCCGCCACGCGAAAGCCCGAGCACTCCGGACGAAAGGGAAAATTCTTTTGTCGTCGGCGTGTCGTCAGCGGAGCTTACTTGAGTCGTAAGCGAGAGCGTCCCGGGACTTACACCAAAAACGCTCTCCTCTGCATCTACCGCTCCAGCGAGACGTATTTCATAGAGCATACGCGAAAACGCCTGCGCACTTTCTGAAGCAAGAATGCGCGTGGCGTGCGCTCTGTCAAATGCCCCCATAGACACGATAACCGTGTGCACCACGACGGTGAAAAGCGTTGCGAGTATTCCTACGTATACAACTGCCTCCAGAAGCGTCATGCCAGAGTTTGTCCTTATGGTGTGCGCGCGCATAGATTAATTGGCGTATATGTCGGCAACAAAAGTCATCAACTCAACTTTTTCTGTACTGGAGCTTGTCTGCCACCCCACCAGCGAAGTGGCGCGCAGAGTCCCTTCGTCAAGAAAGGTGGCCCCCGGCTCTCCATCTGGTGCGATCGCATCATCACTTTCGCGGCGAAACACATCCCCTACGACAATCGTGCGTGAAAATGTTTCATCTATGAGCCCCGGATTTTCTGTTTCAAGCGTCCACGCACCTGCCTCCGTATCAAACACAGGATAATATAGCGTTCCGACAAGAAGGGGGGCAATGTTCGCCTGCCACCCCGTGTCACGAGACAAGCGCACGGCTTCTACCCCCTCCTCCGCCAGGAATGTCGCTTGAGCGCGCGATGCGTCTGCCACGCTCATGCGAAATGCGCTTATAAGCACGCCTGAAAGCGAAGCGAGCGCCGTCCCGATTATCGCGGACGCAATGACGATTTCAATAAGACCGAATCCATATTTCGTATATCGTATACCGTATGTTGTATGTTGTATGAAGAAACTTTTCATTTTTTGTGTAAATTTTTGTTTTTCTTTTTTTCCAATATACGACATACAAAATACTACATACGATTTTCCCTAGTCCGTTTTTATGGTTCCCATCTGCCCTACGTAAAGCACTTTCGTTTTGGCGACATCCGACTTCAAGCGAAATGTGATTGTCCCATATTCTTCTGTTTCTCCCGTGAGGCGTGTAAATACCACTTCGTCTCCTCCGCCGTTAAGCGATCGTGAGGTTTCAACAAACGTACCGAAAGAAGTCACTTCATTATCCACGGCGCCACCATTAAACGTGTCTCCAGAAAAAAGTGTCGCGCTCTCGTCGGCAAAATGCACTCCGTGTGCCACCCCGCCCATTGAGGAGAGAGCGCGCACGCGAGCATCTTTCAAAAGAGACATGCTCGTCAGTGCCGCCGTGTTCAGCGCATTTGTTTTCTTAAAAAAAAGAACCGGCGCAGTGCCGAGCGCCGCTATAATGACCACCATACCTATCACAAGCACAAGCTCTATCACTGCAAATCCCGCGAGGACGGGCCTTGCGGTTAGTTTTCCACAGCTTTTTGGGTAATGTGCCGTCATTTTGTGCATAACCTGTGGATAAATGGGGGTAAGGACGGGCCTTGAGGAGTTTTTGGGGGGTTAGATGGAGTTCACAAGCGAATACATCGGGGTAATCATCGCAAGCGCAAAGAAGCCGACCGCCACCCCGATAGCGACCATGAGAAACGGTTCAAGAACCGCCGACATATCCCGCGTGGCCCGCTCCACCTCTTCTTCATAAAACTCGGCGGTTTCTCCTAAGAGAGTGGAGAGTTTCCCCGTCTCCTCTCCTACCGCGACCATCTCGGAAAAAAGCGGCGGGTAGAGATTCTCATACTGTGTAAAAACCCGAGAAAGCGGCGCGCCTTTCGCCACGTCTTCGTGTGCGTTGCGGACGACACCGCGATAATAGGAATTTTGGAGCACCTCTTCGGTCACGCGGAGTGTTTCAAGTATCGGAATTCCCGCAGAAAGAAGCGAGGAGAGCGTTCGTGCGGTGCGTGCGGCGTTTACCTCTTTGACCACCGGAGAGATGAGCGGCACATGGAGGATGAAAAAATCAAAGAGTCTCTTCCCCCACCGCATCTGCGAGATTCCTGCGATGAAAAAGAGCGCGCCTGCAAAGAGTGCGAGCACGAACGCCAGGGAATCATGGAGAAAAGTGCTCACGCCGATAACGAGGCGTGTAGAAAACGGCAGTTCTACGCCGAGCTCCTGGAATGTCGCCGAGAGCACCGGCACCACGTAGAGAAGCATGATGACGGCAACAAGGATAATAGCCACAACAATCACTGCGGGATAGACGAGCGCAGTGCGGACACGTTTCTCCAGATCATAGGTGTCCTTAAGATGAGAACTGATGGTGAGGAGCGCCTCGGGAAGTGTGCCGCTTTCTTCTCCAACACCAACGACCGCCACAAAAAGCGGTGAAAACACGCGCGGCGAAGCGGCGAATGCCTCGTGCAGTGACTCGCCACGCGAAATCCGCACAGCAAGCGCGCGAACGGTTTCTCTCATTGCGGGTTTTGACGACTGCTTCCCAAGTACCGCGAGGGCGCGGGAAAGCGGGAGTCCCGCTTTTACCATCGCGGCGAGACTCCTTGTAAAGATGATTCTATCGGAAAGTGTCACACTGCCATAAAGAAGCTCGCTCCGCCAGAAAGCGGCACGAGACAGTTCCGGTATCGCCGCTTCTTCTGTGTCTGTTTTATTTTCTCCGATATTTTCCATGTTTCAAATGTAAAATGCAAAGCGAAAAGCGAAAAATAAAGAGGCGAGGACGGCAGAGCTTGTCTCCGCACGGGGTAGTACAACCCTCTTGTTGCTTCCTCGGAGGGGCACAGTGAAAAAGTGTTTTAACTTTTTCACTGTGCCCCCGCCCGAATGACCGGAACCATTCGGGCGGGCGGGCCTCGCTCGTCGTAATAAAAAAATATTTTGACTTTTGAGTTGTTGTTTTTCGCTTTTCATTTTTCGCTTCTTACTTTCTTTTCTATTCGCTCACCACCCGAAGCACTTCCTCTATCGTGGTCACTCCGGTCACTGCCTTAAAGATGCCGTCCTCTATCATCGTCATCATGCCTTCCGCACGCGCCTGCGCTTCTATTTCATCCGCAGACGCACCGCGGAGCACGAGTTCTTTTATTGAGCGGGAAAGCGGCAGTACTTCGTGTATCCCGATTCTTCCGCTCCAGCCGTCCTCGCACTCCGCCGAGGGCACCTCGCGGTAAAAATACAAATCCTTCCAGTCATCGCGCTCGCCCACCATGTGCTCCTCCTTGAGCGCGGCAAGCACCTTCGGGAGGTCTGCCTTTTCTTTGAGGCGAGCAAGCTCCTCTGCAGAGGGGTGATATCGCTCTTTCCCCGGGCAGAGCTTCCGCACGAGCCGCTCCGAGAGCACCACTTCCACAGAAGACACCAAAAGAAACGGCTCCACATTCATATCCACAAGCCGCGGCACTGCGCCGGCGGCAGAGTTTGTATGAAGCGTGGAAAGGACAAGGTGGCCCGTGAGCGCGGCATTCACCGCGAGCGATGCCGTCTCGGTATCGCGGATTTCCCCCACCATCAAAATATCGGGGTCTTGCCTCACAAGCGCGCGAAGACCATTTGCAAACGAAAACCCAATCTCCGGCTTCACCTGCGTCTGGTTGATACGTGAGAGCTGGTATTCAATCGGGTCCTCAATCGTGGAAATGTTTACATCAGGGGTGTTTAAAATCTCAAGCACGGTGTAGAGCGTTGTCGTCTTGCCCGCGCCCGTGGGCCCCGTGGCGAGTATCATTCCTGTCTTTTGTTTTGTGGCGCGATGAATGAGCTCAAGCGCTCTGCCGTGAAAACCAAGCGTCTCGAGCGTAAACCCTCCGGCGTTTTCCCGCAGGAGCCGGAGCACCGCCTTCTCACCGTAGTAGGTGGGGATCACCGACACGCGAAACGACACTGTTTCCTTTTCTATATCCGCTTTAAAGCGCCCGTCCTGTGGCAGACGCTTTTCATCAAGCTTCAGGCTTGCAAGCACCTTCACCCGCGCAATGAGGCCCGCGGTCACCGTCTTCGGAAGCTCCATCGCATCGTGGAGAATCCCGTCTATCCTGTAGCGCACGAGCACCGTTTCCTCGCGCGGCTCAATGTGGATGTCCGAGGCGTTTTGCAGGAGCGCGTGTTTCAAGAGCGTGTCCACTATCTGCACCACGGGGACATCTCCGGCGAGTTTCTCCATGCTACTCGCCGCTTCTCCGGAGGCGGATGTATTTTCAAGGGAGGCCGCTGATTCCTTTATGATATCGCCAAACTCCCCCTTCAGGTCCTTCTGATATTCGCGGAGCGCCATGCGGAGAGACTCCTTGTCGGTGAGTCGCGGAAGAATCTTCAACTTGATTTTTCGCTTTAAAAAATCAACAGCGGAGAGCGCGTCTATATCAAGCATCGCCACTTCAAGCGCATCCTCGGTTTTTCGGTACGCGACGATACTATGCGCGCGAGCAATCGGTTCTGGAATGAACGAGAGAACGGCATAGTCAAGCGACCCGCTTTGGAGGCGGATAAAGGGGATGCCGAGGACATACGCCTCCATACGACGAAGCTCGTCCTCGGAAAGGAGGTCTTTCCCGAGAAGCACCTCGGCGAATGAGATATTTTTTGCGGCTCCCTCCTCTAGGGCAAAAGCCACGTCCTCGCGAGAGACAAGCCCGGAGTCCAGCACGAGTTCTTTTAGTTTTCCTTGATCAACACGCACGAACTTAAGTATATCAGTCAAGAGAGAAAAACCGTGTGTTGATATGAAAAAACAAAGCCCCAGCCCGGTAGCTACTGGGCGGAGATGTGTCTTGGGATATTGCGTTCCTCAAAAACGACTGTTGAAGTCAGACTTCAACAGTCGTTAAAGGACCGTCCTCGGGAAGCTAGAAATCTTTTTCTGATAGCTGGGACTGGCGCATGATAGACCGAAAAGTCCCGTGCGGAATCTCCTTTCTGTTCGCAGGCACAATAACCGTCAAAACCTGGTCTCCGTCCTTACGAAACTTCATGTGGCTTCCCTTTTGCGCGACACACATAAACCCGTTTCGTGTCAGGGTTTTTATTATCTCATCTGACGAATGGGGCTTCGGCATTTTAAAGAGGTGTGTTGTTGGCTATCTCCACCTGCTCTATCGTCGGGATGTCCCCATGTCCCCTATCTTGGAAATACAAATCGAGGGCTTCGTCCAAATTAAAAAGTGCTTCTTCCTTTGTGTCCCCAAAACTTGATACATCAACATTGAGACATTGTGCAACATAGTGCCCCCCTTCTTTCCATACGATATTTTTAAGCGCGCTATGTTTCATGATGTCTTGATTCTAACACGTATAAACAAAAACGCAAGTCGCGAATCAATCGCGGGCTCTTTTAGTTTTCCTTGATCAACACGCACAAGGTTTATTATATCACCCCCGCAGGCCTGCCTACCGGTAGGCAGGGACGGGCCTTGGGGTTTCGGGGAGCGGGCCTTTGGTTATCGGCGATATTTGTATACTGTATAGACAAGAATTGAACCGGCAAGGGCAAGTATCGCCAAGATGAGATAAAAAATTTCCATAACCTTATTCTTTAACCAATAAAACACTCGTTGACCAAAATAATAACGCCGTGAGAAGTCCGAAAATAACCATCCATGTATTTTGACTACCGGAGGCAGAAAATATAAACGGTACCACAAGGGAAGCGATGCAAATATGACCCAAACCTATAGATATTTGAGAAATAATCTTGAACTGTTCATCGCTTAACATGGCTTTATTTTACCACACTTTTAACGCTAAACAAGCGTGCGCATCCCCTTGTCTGTTGAAGTCCGACATTACGCGCTTGACTGTTGAAGTCTGACTTCAACAGTCGCAAAGAAACAAAAAAACCGTAACCGCGCGTTCCGTCTGAAGCGGAACGCGCGGTTACGACGTTACTGCGTTGAAAGCAAGGGCTGTGGACAACTCACCGCAAGCCTGCCTGCCTGTAGGCAGGGACGGGCCTTGCGGTGGGGGGGGATAAGGACGGGCATTGGGAATTGGCGCGGATTATCTTTCTTTCTCTTTCTTCGCAAAGATTCCTATTAGGACAATGAGTATAAGCGCAAGGGCACCGAGAATATAAAAGTTAATCATGATATTTTCCATTAATTATATTTTAGCAAATAATAAACTTACATACCACGCCAATAATGTAAAGATAAAACCCGCAACGACGATGGGCGTATCAAATGCGCCGCTCACCATCGGGCCGATGAACGTGGACGCAAAAAATACTTGCCCGATATCTCGCGAAATTTGAGAAAGCGCCTCCAACTTTTTCATAAGCATATTTTACGACATTACGCGCTAAATCGCAACAACAACCTGTCTGTTGAAGTCTGACTTCAACAGTCGCAAAGAAACAAAAAAACCGTAACCGCGCGTTCCGTCTGAAGCGGAACGCGCGGAGCTGCGTTGAAAGCAAGGGCTGTGGATAACTGGGGGTAAGCCTGCCTGCCGGTAGGCAGGGACCGTCCTTGAGGATTTTTGGGCTACTTTCCGCTCTTCACACCCATCTTTTTTTCTAGATATTGTACGCGGCCCATTAAATCCTCAAACTCATTGCGGTAGACGAAGTGGGCGCGGATTTCGGCGATGTCGCGTTCAATGACGAGAAGGCGGGCGTTTGTGTGATCCAACCGGTCGTCAATGCCGCCCAACCGTCCGTCCACCTGCTCAAACCGTGCGTCAACTTCATCCCTAAAATCATCAATCTTCTTATTGGTCTCGGTAAACCCGTCACTCACCATGCGGGCAAGCTTCTCTATTTCCTTTTTTGTATCTTTGTCCATTTTTTTGATTGTATCACTCCGCCAGTCACCGACTCAAATATCCATCCGCGTATACCTGTCCAATTTTTACCAAAAAGTTACCGATGAGACCTGTGGGCAACTCACCACAAGCCTGCCGCGTTTGACGCGGGACGGGCCTTGAGTGGTTTAGCTCTACTTTTCGCGCAAAAGCTCTGCTCCGATAAACCGGCTTACGGCTGAATCGCCTCCGCGCACATAGAGAGACGCGGCGACATCGCGAAGCCGATAAAGGATTGCCCCGTCTTTTTCCCATTGCGGATCAGCTATCGTGGCGTCTATAAGGGCAATCGCTCGTTCATACGCGCCTTTTTCCTGCTCTTTTTGCTCTTTACTCATCCCTGCTCCGGCATGCGCGGCGCGAGAAAATTCCGCCGCAATATTTTTCAATTGCACATTGGCCGGGAACGCTCGCCATTTTTGTTCGTCTACGCTATACGGTTTCATCGTCCGATAACAACAACCGGCTAATAATCTCCCGTATTTTCTCTCTCGTTTTTTTATCTTCAACTTCCATACTGCGATTGTTGAACTGCGGTTTGATATTTATGAGTGAAATGTATTCAACGCGACCGGGAAGAGGATTTGATGGATAAAAATTAGCGCCCCAAACATCCTTACGCAAAGAACCATCGTGCGCAAGCAACTCATCGCCTTCTGAATGCCATTCGCCTCCGATTGCGAGTATTCCGCGCGCCACATCAACATCTACTTTTACCATGACGCCAAAATTTTCTTTGACTATCAGTGCGAGTTCTTCTTTTGTAATTTTCTCCCGAATAATGCGCACCTCCATAACATATACATAGTATCACGCGGTATGCCTTGCGCCACTTCTGATATAAATGTTAGTAGCTGTGGGGTTAGGACGGGCCTTGGGTTACAAAAATGTCTGTTGAAGTCTGACTTCAACAGTCATAAAGAAACAAAAAACGAAGCCGCGCGTTCCGTTTCGTCGGAACGCGCGGTTACGACGTTACTGCGTTGAAAGCAAGGGCTGTGGATAACTTGGGGTTAGGACGGGCCTTGGGTGTGCGTTCCGCCTGTCTGTTGAAGTCTGACTTCAACGGTCACGGTCAAAAAACAATTTTCATGGCATGATTATCACGAAAATTGACGGTCGTGAAGGGCCGTGATACCTACGGCCCATCGAATATATCCGAGAGATCCCTAAATTGCCCTGCAGTAAGCAATTCCGTTACTATGGTGCGATGAGATATCCAGCTAGCGTCGCCCCATTAGAACTATCCGTGACCAAACATTCTCTATATATTAAGCTGGGGTTGCTAGGGTCGCCAATTCGGGTGTAGCAACCATCTACTTTATAAACGGCTATTCCCCGAGCGGCACCGATGATTCTGCCGCCGATGGTGGCGTTGCCGGTCACGTTGAGAGTACTGCTGAGGGTGGTGGCACCGGTCACGTTGAGAGTACTGCTGAGGGTGGTGGCACCGGTCACGTTGAGAGTACTGCTGAGGGTGGTGTTGCCGCCGACACTAAGCATGCCGTCTACGATAACCTTGTTGTCTACGGCATTCATACTCATCATTCTACGCCAGTCGAGCTGTCCATTTGTAAGCGTCCCATAGAAATCTATTGACCCTACACCATCAGATATCGGGTTATCGCGTATTTCAATAGTAGCTGCTTTCTTAGAGGTATCTTTTATTACAAAGCTGCCTGAGTCATTGATGTATGCATTATTGGTGATTCTCACCGTTTCTCCTGTCCCTTCAAGAAACAGGTTGTCTGCGAGAGAAAGAGACTCGCCGCCGATGGTAAGATCATGGGCAATATCCACATTACCGGTTTGGGTGAGGGTGAGATTGTTATTCCCCCCCGCATCTTGAAATAAGAACTCTCCGTTACGGTTAAATAACTCCCAGGTATCTTCAGCACGTGTGAGGTCTTGAAACCTTATACCTCCTATGAGATTTGCGTTTTGCGCGCCAATTGAAACCACAACCCACTCGTTGCGTCTGTCTGAATCAACAGTACCGTCGCTATCCGTATCAACCTTGTAGTTATCAGAACATACATCGCCAACACCTTCGGTAGTTGGGTATGAAATTAATTTGCCGTCAATACCTCTCACTACAATATTTATAAGTGTAGAACTATCATCATTCGGAAGACCATCTTTACTGCTGCACCGTACGGTGCTATGACTGATGAGTTCTTCGTTTTTCAACGTATATGCCATTGCGCCGGCAGAAATGGGGAGTAATGAACTCGTCATTAAAATCCCTCCGTCAACAACCCTTACGCCGCCATATACATTCACCTTTTTCGCAAGCGTCCCTGATATATCATTCGAGTCATTCGTCCCAATCCCGACATTGCCCATGATGAACGAATCGCCAGTGCCGGAGACTTCGAGGGCATTTTTTGTCACGCCGTCATCCGCCACCATCAAGTCGCCCTGCACGCCGACAACGCCCAGCACAGATAATGCGCTATTGGCGATCGGCTGCCTCCCGATGCCGACGTTGCCTTCGGGAGAAATATTTAAATCACTTAGGTTTGGGCCGCCAGAAAAGGAGATGCCGCCTGTATCATAAATTTGTCGCACATAGGAACAGAGCTTACCCGAATTCTCGTTACAAAACTGTAAGGTGGCGTCACTGTCACTGAAGCCATTGATGCCGACACCCACTGTCTGACTTGCGACACTTTGTTTAATATTCAACATGGTACCCGCAAAAACAGGTGTGTTGATGCCGACGTTGCCGGCGCTGGTGACAACCATTCTTGGCGTCGTGGCGGTAGAGAGGGCGGTGAAGAGGAAGTTGTTAATGACTGCGTTGTCAGAGTGGGCGGCGGCGGTTGTCCCCAATGCGCCGCGCGTCAGTCCGGTAAATGTGGTCGTGGTTATCCCTGTGTAAGTAATCGCTTCCGAATCAATCAGCAGGGTACCTGCGCTGGGATAGCCAGCCGTGCTATCAACGGTGATTGTGGTGACACTGTCGTTTATGGAGCCGTTCAGTTGCGTCAGAGTTGCTGGCTCCTGTACAATTTTCACTCCTCCAGTAACTTCCAGCTTTGCGGTCGGCGACGCCGTCCCGATGCCGACGTTGCCGGTAACGTCTGTACCAGCCGCAGGATTATAGGTGATGTTTTTATTCGTCGCGTAGTTTGTGCCATCTTCCCACTTCCCGCCGGAGGTCCAGCCGAGAACACCGTTGGCGGTTACGCCAAGAACCTGACCTAGGCTCGCGCTATTGCTATCCAGCCATTTGAGGGTTGGAGAGGTTGCATCATAATCCCACAACAATACGCCGTCGGCAGTAGCGGCGGACGCGGAAAACTTGCTAAGAGTATTCACGCCAGACGCCCAGATGATATCGCCTGTCGCATAGGAAGAGAATCCCGTGCCGCCGTTCCTGAGCGGGAGAATGGTAGAGCCGACATGTGATGTCAAATTTATAGAGTTACGCGTCGCAAGAGTGCCGAGACCGAGAGATGTTCGCGCGGTACTGCCTGATTCAACTGTCCACGCGCCGCCACTACCGCCAACAATAAAATTGTTATCACTGGCGGAAAGTCCAGCGATGGCCGTCAAGTCAGTGTCGCTTGCCTGGAAACTGCCGCTGGTTGCGCTCCACCAATTCGTAATCTTCGTCTGAACGTCACTGTTGTCTATCCTTGTCCAACTGCCGCCGTTTGAAATGACATAATCGCCAACCTTGAAAGCCCCCGCCGCGCTTGCATTGCCTGTTGACGGGTCGCCCTCAACAGTGACCACATAGAAATCTCCCGTGTTGCCCGTGCTTCTGTCGCCACTTGCGACAGGGAGGAGCGCATTGACTGTGTCGTTTATTTTATCTGTGGTCGCATTCCATGTGCCCTTATACCGCGTGCCGCCGACTACTGCGTCCGGAAGTTCCGAAACGAGGATTTTTTGGTTGGTGTCAAGAGAAGCGAGACCGTAGGGGGCGGAGGTCGGATATGCGGCGTGATTAGCGGCTGTGCGCGCCGCGGGGCTTGTAACATTCAATGCGACATTGCTTCTCATCGCGTTAATGCTTGTCGTGGCGCCCATTGTCTCCCAGCTCAAATTACCCATATTGTCGGTTTTAAGGAGCCCCGTGACACCGCCTGTGGGGAGGTAACTCGGCAGGGTCCAAATGAGGTTTGAAGTGAGGGCTGTACCAGCCGGAGCTTTGAGGGTGATGGTGTTGGAATTGTCGGAGTCATTTAACTTCAAACCAAAGCCGCCAAGGGAGTTCACCCAATTTGCAACTATGCTGCCTGCGGCGACGCCGCCGTTTTTGTCAACTGAAAATTTATTGACATTTGCGGCATTACGCACCGCGAAAAGAGTGGGGTCCATTGTAACGGTATAGAAATAGGGGTCAATGGAAAGGGACGGCGTTTCACCGCTATAAGAAACTCCTAGTGCAGGGACAGCGGTAGCGAGCAATATTCTCTTCCTGTCAGCACTGATAGCAAGAATTATCGTGGTTATCGTATCGGTAGGAGTTAGAATGCGTACCACCTTAACCGCGTCGCCTATTTTGAGATCGCTACTAAAACCAGATGACAGATAAAGTCTTCTTCTTAACGGAGTGTCGGCCAGTATTCTCGCTTCGGTCGTCACCGTCGTTCCCGTATTTCCCTTCACCTCCAACTTCGCCATCGGCGCGGCCGTCCCGATGCCGACGTTGCCGCCGAAATAGGTATTTTGTGCTGATTGTCCGCCTGCAACGCCAGCGCCAATGTATATCGGTAAATTAGAATCAATAGCCCGTCCTTCTATAAAAAGCTGACCGACGCCGAGACTATTTGTGTGGAAAGAATCAGCGTTGACTCGGCTGTAAGGGGCGCTCTCCGCGTCACCGTAAACGCCTGTTGTGGGGTAACTAACCGTAAATCCTTCTTTACCGCTAATGACACCTACGGAAGTTACGGAGAAATCGCTCGTGGCTTTCCAGCCGGCGGGTGCCGTCGTGTCATAGCGAAGTGTCTGGTTTGCCGTGCCCGCGACGAGGGGGCCGGTGATGTTGGTCTGAAGCGTCCATGTTGAAGCGTTGGTTTTTTTGTATACATCGCCGTTTGCGGTGTTGAGATAGAAATCATTGATTGCGCCGTCTGCTGCCGCGGGCGCACCTGAACTGGAAAGCCATGTCGCGCCGGGTGTGCCATTTGTACCATTCGTTCCTTGCGCGCCGTCGCAGATATATCCTGTTTGAATAACTTCTCCCGCCTCCAGCGTGCCGTTGTTCGCCGTGCCGCTTGGGGTACCGTCATCAAGACCCGCTTCAATTTTTAGCCCTGCCACAGTACAATTCGTGCCCGGGTCTTCGGCGGTGGTTTTGACGAGAGAAGTGTATCCGCTCGCGCCGGATGTTCCATCCGCGCCCTTGATATTCCCAACCGTCGCTGCTCCCCATCCGCTTGCTATTTTCCTATACACATCCCCGCCGCCTGTCGCGCCGGTGCGAAGATAGAAGTCGCCGACAACACTTCCGGATGTAACGCCACCCGTTTCGTCAGTCGTCGTGTTTGGAACCGCCGTGCCGGTAAACCACTTTGCGCCATCTGCGCCAACGAGTCCCGTGGACGCGCCAACCCAGTTTCCGTTTGCGTCTATGACCGACGTACCGCCCACGGAAAATCCAGAATCAGAACGGATGTTGCCCGTCGCGTAGAGATTGCCGCCGGTGATTTTCTTCACGGAGACATTGTCTATCGTGCCGTTGAAACCGGACGTTGGCGTAAACGAGATTGTCCCCCCGCTTGTTGACGGAATGATTGTCTGCGTAATCGTAGTGCCGTTGATGTTAACAAGTATTCCTGCCGCGCCACCGAGAAAAGGGGTCGCGTTGCCAGCAGTTCTGCCGGTCATGTCAAACGTCACGCGATACGGCTTGCCCGCCTCAAGAGTAGGAATGGTTTGGGAAAGTGCGGCGGTTCCTGATATATGCTGCGCCGCACCAACTTCAGTCCAACCAGAACCAAAAGACCACGATGTTTGTCCGCTAGAAAAGTTACCATTCGCCGCTAGTTCGCTTCCAAGCGTGCCGCCTCTGTTTGCGATGAGCGCATCGCCGTTCACATCAAGCGCGTAGTCCTGCCCGTATGTCGTGCCGCCTTTCACTCCCACTTTTCCGCCGAAAACGGCGTTGCCTATTGTGCCGAGCGCGTTGCTTAAGATAGTGCCGGCGACTTCAAGTTTGGAGACGGGCGCGGCCGTCCCGATGCCCACGGAGCCGGCGGCACTTTCCGTAATGACGGAGCTACCGAGCGCGGTGGCCCCGCTCCATTTCGCGATTTTGCCTGCGATGCCGCCACCCGTTAGGTCGTCTGAAACATTCTTGTCCCAGCCGGTTGTTGCGGCTGTAATCGCTGGTATGAGGTCGGTATTTGTGACCTTCTCCCATACACTGCCATTGGAGACGATATAGTCGCCGACTGCCCACGATGTGCTGAATCGCGTGCCGGCAGTACTGACCGCGTAATAATTTCCTTTCGTGGTCGCGGCGGGAGGAGCCGAAAGCGGCGGGGAGTTTGACGAGGCGTTCCACGTCCCCTGATACCGCACACTGCCGAGAAATTCGGAGGAGAGGGAGATAGTTGAACCGCTTATGCTGATGCCCGTGCCGGCATTTGAGGAAGTGAGGGTATTTTGTTTGCCAGCAATCGTTGTTGTATGTCCGGCGACGGTTGTACCGAGCGTCCCGAGAGTTGTTGTGTGGCCAGAGACGGTTGTGCCGAGCGTCCCGAGAGTTGTTGTGTGGCCGGCAACAGTCGAGTTATTCGATACGCGCGTGGCTTCGGCGCTTATATCCACGCCGAGCGCAGTTGTCGCGCCGTCGCCAGTGAGTGTGCCGTCGTGAGACACGGAGGTGAGACCGCCGCCGCCGCCAGTATCCCAGCCCAAGATGCCGTTGCCATCAGTTTTCAAGAATTGACCGCTTGTGCCATACCCGGATGGAAGAGTGAATGTTTTGTTTTCAGAAAGAGAAGAGGGGGCGGAAAGGGAGACTGTATAAGTACTGTTACCCGCGAGGATGAGCGTGGAGAAAAACCCCTGTTTTGCGCGGATGTCTGCGAGACCGCCGGCGACAGAGGGGTTGGTGAAAGAAACGAGGTTTCTGTTTGTTGGGGCGTTAATGCGAATCTCTGCGTCAGGGTTTGTAAGACCCGAATCCCCGCCGATTGAAATAGTGTCGCCAAAACCTGTGTTCCCCGTTACCCAACCGCCTGTCGTTTCAGAAGACACAAGGGTGTATGCCTGTTTTGCGGGGGCATTTTCAATAGACAAATATTGGTCGTAGCAAGTCGGCGGAGCTGACCCAGGATCAGCACCGATATCGTAGTTACCGCTTCCGCAATCCAACAAAGTATTGTTAATATCGCAATTAAGTTTTCCAGCTGTGCCGCTCGTATTGCAGCGTGGAGTGGCATAAGCTAATGTGCGGTCTCCCGCGACATATTTAAAATTAGTACTAAACACCGCTTGGGCACCGATATTCCCCCCGCGAGTAAAGACGCCGCTGTCTGCGCTTACCGTCCCTGCAGTCGTAAAACTTCCCGCCGCCACATCACCTTGAACCGTGAGCGGAGAAATTATTGACCCGGCCGTAACTCCTACGCCGATTTTTCCCGACCCTTCGGAAATGATGCTGTCGGTAAGCGCGTCACTACTGCCCCACCGAGGAATGTAGTTTGCCGTCAGTGCGCCCACTTTTGGATCCTCTTCAGCGGTTGCAGAGTCGGCATCGGGGGCGCAACCCCATGTTGAGCTTGTGTTGTTCCATTTCAAAACATAACCGTCATTGACGCATTGGATAAGACCGAAGCTCGGCACCGTCGCGCCATCCGTACGCAATCCTTGATCTGCGATGACATTTTGGATTTCGTTTGTCGCGCTCGCGTCCGCGTCGTTGTTTGGGGCACAGGTGAGCACACCCAAACCATTGTGGGTAAGACGCTGTCCGCCTAGGCATGTTGGAATCGCGTTCGCGGTCTTTGCAAACGCTTGGACGCCAGGGTCGGATTCGGTGAAGCTCGTGAGATAGCCCTCTGTCGCATGGTTCCCCCAGCCGAAAGCGGTATCCCAGTTTGAAATTTTTGTTCCGGTGATGCCCGATGCCGGAGCGGCGGAATAGACGGGGTCAAGTTCGGTTTCTAATCCCCCGCCGCCGAAGGCGTTCCACGAAGGAGTAGCAGTGTCTAACGCCCACTGGAATTGCCCCGAGGTATTATCCCACCGCAAAAGCCCGTTTGAGCCGACGCCAAAAATTTTCAAGAAATCGCCCGCGATGGTGCCGAGGACATCAAGCTCCGCCGTCGGGTCTTTGCCGATGCCGAAGCGCGCGATGTCGTTTGGAGAGGCGTTTGGGGTTCCCGAGACGGTTGTCGGAGACAGACGAAGTCCCATATTCTCTATTATTTTAAGGTAGTAAGCAGGCGGCGCAAGAGGAAAATCTGACTGTCCGGGAAGAAGCTGAAATTCGGTGCCGGCGACATTTTCAAGTGAATTCCCTCCTATTTCAACGGCAAAAACCTCTTTTGCTGTTCCGACAAAGAGGACGAGTGCGCTTAACAGTATGATAAAAGTTAAAGAGGTTTTTTGACGCATCAGCGTTTTTAATTTTAGGTAATCAATCTGCATATTTTACATTTACGAGCTTCCATCCATTTGGCGTGGGTTCATCAGCGGTTATACTTCTCCCTTGGATGCAAAGATAGAGTACTCCTATTGTCGAATCAAAATACATTCTTCCCCCCTCCGCTTGAGCGTCGCAGTCGCCTGCGATTGGATCACCCAAACTAGACTTGTTGTCTAGCGCAAGATATTCAATCGTTCCGTTCGAGGTTCCCACCATCACCCCGCCCGAAAATGTGCCGACTTTGCTTGAAGAAATTACCTCGTTTGAGCCGACACTGAAACTTGTGCCTTTGACATTGCCGGAGGAATTAATCACTCCCGTCCCCCCAAGATTTTCCAGTGATGACCCTTTCACCGCGCCGTTTGATACTTCAATGTCGCCGTCCGAAACAGTAATACCGACATCCGCGGCCAAAAGAATGTCTTCGTGGGTGCTACTATCAATTACTTTCATTGAAAACGCGCCGAACCAATCTGCACCGATACCGTCGCCGATTTTCGCTTGATATGTACCCCCCACATTCACCGGTGTGTCGCAGCCGGTGTCTCCGGGGGGGCATGTTGTCGGGGCTCCAGGCGGACCCGTCCACGCAAACACATACTGCACGCCGACGACGAGTATCGCGGCAAGAATGACGATTTTTGCGGTGTCTAGGATTTTGTGGGAAAGAGTGTTCATGGTGCGATCCTCCGCAAGGCCAGACCTTTCTTGATTTTCCCACAAGATACATCTTGTGGATAAATCTGCGCAAGGTCGGGCCTTGCTTTTGCAGTGTCTAAAATTTGTCGGTTGATGGTCTGCATTTGAAATTTGAAGATACATTAGAAGTCAAACTTCCACCTACGCTCAAACGCTACGGTTGAAGATTGACTTCAACACATCTGTTCTCAAGGCCGGACCTTGTCTCATTTTGAATAATGCCATGCGAGAATAAATGTCAGAATGAGCAGCCCGAAAAGAACACCTGTGAGCGCAATGTCTGTCGTTGTAAATTCTATACCAAAGATGTTCATGTCTTTTATGTTACTTACGATTTTTTTTACGGGCTCTCTTGTCGCCTTCCATAACTATGACAAAAATGATAAGCCCTACTATCATTGCGCCTATGTAAAAGATAAGTGGATTCATGTGTTTTTCACTGGGTTGATTTAAGCAACATAAGACCGGCTGTTAAAAACGCGCTAGATACCACGAATCCACCCACCGCTACCGTCGCCGTGATTCTTTCGGTATCGGAAACGAAGAACCCTATCACGCCCGAGGCAAACCACACTTTCGCGAGGTCTATGAAGTAACCGGCGAGTTTTTCAAATTGGGTTGCGGTGAGTTGCATTGTGATTAGTCCATAGTCGTTAGTCGTTAGAAAAAAAGAAACGGGGTGAATTGTTATATTGCTGAATTGTTAAATGGTTGAAGGGTTGGATGCCACGCTGTGGAAAACGCTCTTACTTGAGACGAACCTTGGCATCTTGTATGTCACGTTTACGCGCCGCTTTCTATACCAAGCTTCGTCTCAACATACGACACGCGGCCGAGCAGGTCCTCCTTTTCCGTTTTGGTGAACGCTCCCTCGCGCAGTTCTGCAAAGTTTTCGCGCGTTTCTTTTTTAAAATCGCGAAGTTCTGTTTCCAAAGTATCAAACCGCCCGTCTACCGAATCAAAACGTCTGTCTACGCTCTCAAAGCGTTTGTCTACGCTCTCAAAGCGTTTGTCTACGCTCTCAAAGCGTTTGTCTACCTCGTCAAAACCATTCTTAACCATTATCGCCAAGTTTTCTATTTCTGCATGCGCGGAACCAAGGCCGTTTTTAACCACTATGGCGAGGTTTTCTATGTTGTCATTTACCTGCTGGAATGCATTTTTTGTTTCGGTGTCCATGTTTCTGTTGGTTGCGTCTGTCGCCACCAAAGTCCGTCATAATTTACTGCGACGGCGCGGAGAGCGACTGAAGGATTCTTTGTTTTTCATCGTCGGAAATCTCCGGTGCATTGGATGGCGCGGAGAGCGACTGCAAGATTTGCTGTTTTTCCTCCGCGCTTATCTCCGGCGCGTTTGACGGGGCGCTCAAGCTTCGCAGGATTTCCGCTTTGATTTCATCGTCCGTTTTCTCGCGCCCCGTCCCGAAAAAGAGCGCTACGACTATCACGATAAAAAGCGCGACACCTCCGATGAGGAGCCAGAGCATCGGCTTCTGGAACGCGTCGCCGTCCATTTTTGCGAGCGGCGTGTTCATTTGTGGAAATTGATCTGGTGGAGGCATAGAGTAGCCGTTAGTTGATAGTCGTTTACTAAAGACTATGGACTAAATTTTCTTCTATTGTTTTATTATACCTTTTTCAAGCAAGCAACCGTAAAAAATGAGTGTGGATAACGGGTTAGTCATTAGTCGTTGGTCGTTAGTCCATAGTTATTAGTTGGAACGATTAACCATCGCGCTGAGCATTCTCATCACTTCACCAAGAAGCAATAGGGCTTCTTGGTATTTTTTTGCATTTTTTATATAAGAAAGTCGCTTTGCTATTTCCAGTTGCGTTTCCAATTCCGCGCCAGACCCAAATGACATTAAAAGAAAGTGGCGAAAATCTTTTTTCGTTCCCCTCTTGCTTCCCTCGGCTATATTTGAAGGAATAGAAATCGCGCATCTTCTTATCTGTGAAGTAAGTCCGTAGCGTTCGCTTTCTGGAAATGAATCCGTGAGCCCATAAACTAGCACCACAAGCTCCATCGATTTTTGCCAAACAATTAGGTCTTTGTATCCTTTCTTTTCCATCTTCTAAAAACTAATGACTATAAACTAAAGACTAACGACTAGATTTCCTTGTACTTCGGGTTAAACGCGCGAGAGTCCAGAAAAAGATCCAAGAAATCGGTTGCTGTTCCGCCACTTGCAATGCCTTTTATTGTAATTTTATTTCTCGTCCGCGCGGGAAGTTCTACTGTGCTTTCAAGCCAAAACTCAATGCCATAAGAATGGTTCCAAAAATAAGCAGGGTTAATGGTAAAGGTTCCGACACCACTAGGAATACTCCCCGCAGGCAATCCAGCTGGTTGGATTGCTTTTTTTGTATATATGCCGTCGCTGTCATCATCAGACATTTCCACTATCTGAAATTTATACCCATAACCACTGCCCGGGTCACCTGAGAAAGGATCCGAGTAGATTGAAAGTACCACGCTCCTCCCGCTGGCCACAAAGGTCAAATCTGGATGCACCGCAAGTAGCGCTTTGTCTGACACTCCTCCTGTTATAGTTGTTCCCTCGCCGATGATAGTGATGTCCATTTCGTTCGAGTCCGCGCCAAGCCAAAATCCGGAATATTTAACGGGGACACTGATGCTTTTTGAAACACCCTGACAAACAAGCGTGTACGTTTGATTAGTCCCAGCGGATGCAACTGGCGTTACTTGTCCGCAATTACTTGCTGTACATGAAAGAGGTTTCCCGCCGTTATTCCAACTGCTATCAATTGGGGTTGAACTCCCCGTACATGTCCCAGAATCTATGTTCTGCGTTTCCCATGAAAGTACTGTCCCATCTCCCGCAAAAACCGACGGTGGCGTTGCCTCAAATTTGCTGAAAAATGGGTCTACGCCAACTATAATGCTGTCGGTCGGTCCGCTATCGCACGTGAGGTTGTATGTTGTCTCCGTTGTGATGCCTCCGCTTATTGTTCTTGACACTTGTTCGCTATCGTCCGGAATTGCAAAGGAGTCATCCCACCATTCTGGGCTACCCCCGTCAGTGCAAGTTTTCCCGTCAAGATTAGTAAGCGTCGCCGCAATATTAAACGATGTCCCCTGTGTCACATTTGCCGGCGCGCTAAGCGTCACGCTCGGCACCGGGACCACAACCGAAGTTCCTCCGTAGGTGACGCCATCCATGTCTATCCAGCCGGGGACAACGTCGCCCCATGCAAAGCCCGAGAATGTGTTTGGTGATGCCACTGTATCAAGCGTTACGTTGTGCATTTTTATCCACCCGTCCCAGCCGCCGAGGGCGGTAGCGGACTTGAGCGAGCCGGAGCATCCAGTTTGAAATACGGAACACGCGCGTGTCCAGCCGGTAACTGCGCCATCTGTGAAGTCGACGACCACGCCAGTATCCGGCGATTCCGGACGACTGCTCTCGCTAGCCGCAAGCGGACCGGTGAAATCAATCCAGCCGATATTGTCTGACCATGCGTAGCCGGAAAACGCGCCGGTGGTTTCATCTATGTTTACATTGCCGTCATCAAAACTAATCCATCCAATATTGTCTGACCACGCATAACCGTTCACATCATCCCCCGCCGCCGCGCGCGCGGAGTCTGCCGAAAACCCGCCGAGCGACGCAAGCGCGGCCACAAAAAGAGCCAACGCGAGCGACGCGAGGATTATTTTTGTGGCGTGGAGGAGCGAATTGTTAAATTGTTCCATTGTTGAATTGTTGACTTCATTATAGAAAATATGCGCGGTGAAACATAGGAAATGCGTGTGTATAAGTTATGTTGTCCACAGGGCACTTGACAGGAATTGTGAATTTGCTACACTCCAGGATAAGGTGACAAACTTGCTTTGAACGGAAATCGTTCGAGACCTCAAAGAGCTCCTCCAAAGGGAGTTCTTTGTTTTTAATTTGTGTTATGATGTTTCCGTGGACATGAGGGACGATTCCGGGAGCAAGTTTGTCACTTTGCTCTAGGGGTTTGACTCCCCCTCGGTCCACATCAGGAAATCTTCTTTTTTCGGGAAGGTTTTTTGATTAAGGTTGGACCCCTGCGCGTTGACAAATGCGAGAAAACGCATATCGTAAGGATTAGCGTGGAAACAGTCGTTACATTCATCAATAGCGCAACTGGGTTTGGAATTTTGGCGGTCATCGCGATAGGGCTTATCGTCGTTGCAAATAGGTTTTTGCATAACCGATAGGGGTGATGTTCTATTCTGCGTTGCTCTTGCGCCCAAGGGTGGCTTATGCTATATTGAAATCGTTACTGATATGGTTTGTTTGTGTCCGCTTGGAAAGGCGGACTTGTTCATTTATAGTCGTTAGTCCATAGTCATTAGTCTTTAGAAATTGACTGTGGACGACGCGCTATAGACTAAAGACTATAAACTAACAACTAATGTATGTTTGATTTAAAGGCCATGAATGCCGCCCTTGACCAGCTTGAGTCGGAGCGCGGTATTCCCAAAGAGAAAATTATAGAAGCTATCGCCGACGCGCTCGCCGCGGCCTACAAAAAAGACTACGGAAAACGCGGGCAGATTGTGCGCGCCGCCTTTAACCCTCATACGGGGGACGTTTCCTTTTCGCAGATAAAAACCGTGGTTGACGAGAGCCTGGTCAAGATGGGTGACGAAGAAGACGCCGAGGAGGCGGAGAAAAAACCGCACGTACCCCCTCGTCGCGGACAGGACCCGGAAGACATCGTGGAAGAGATAAACAGCGAGAAGCGCGTCCGCTTTAACCCTGAACACCATATCCTCCTTGAGGACGCGCAGAAAATGAAAAAAGATGCCCAGCTTGGCGAAGAAATGGTATTCCCCCTTGAGACCAAAAAAGATTACGGGCGAATCGCCGCACAAACGGCAAAGCAGGTCGTGATACAGCGCATCCGCGAAGCGGAGCGCGCGTCTGCGATGACCGAGTTTGATAAGCGGCGCGGGGAGATTATCTCCGGAGTCGTCCAGCGCATAGAGCGCGGGGTCATCTATGTAGACCTCGGACGCGCAACAGGCGTGCTTACCCGCGAGGAGCAAATCCCTACCGAGCATTTAAAACACGGCGACCGCATACGCGCATACCTCTATGCCGTGGACGACTCTGCGCGTGAAATAACGCTCCGTCTTTCACGCGCACATCCGCGCTTCCTCCACAAACTTTTTGAACTTGAAGTGCCGGAAATCGCGAGCGGCATCGTGGAGATAAAGGCGATCGCCCGCGAGCCGGGTGCGCGGTCAAAAATTGCCGTCATGTCCCACGACTCGCACATAGACCCCGTGGGTTCGTGCGTGGGCCAGCGCGGCATCCGCGTGAGTACCGTCACCAGCGAGCTTGGTGGCGAAAAAATAGATATCACCGAATGGGCGGCGGACCCTGCCGAGTTTATCAAGAATGCAATCTCCCCCGCCGATACGCTTGCGGTGCGACTGGATGAAAAAGAAAAACGTGCGACGATAGAAGTCGCCGGAGACCAGTATTCCCTTGCTATCGGCAAAGGGGGACAAAACGCACGCCTCGCGGCGCGGCTCACCGGATGGAAGATAGACATCAGAACAAACGCGCCGATGCCAAAACCGGAAGAGACAAAAGAAGCGGCGCCCGCGACAGAACCCGAAGAAACGAAGCCGACCGATGTCCCCGCCGAAGTAAAAAGCGAAACGGCGGAAGTGGCGAATGACACGGCGGAGACAAAAGCTGAATAATGTAGTATCGGGAGCAAATACTCAAAAAAGCACCGCTCGGTAACTGCCGAGCGGTGCTTTTTAATGGGTTCTTGACATTTTTGCTTCCAAGGGGTATTCTGGCACCTAGAAACCATCCTTTCCTTTCCTACACAACCATGGAGCACACACCATGCTACACTCTGGCTCGCTTGTGTCAGGTCTCCCTTGTGGATGTATCACCTCCCGCGGAAAAACAATCCGGTGCCCCGCACACGAAACACTGCTCAAAACGAAACGGTGGCTCATGGTCATTGTTGTGATTTTCTTCGCCGTCACAATGATTGCGGGTTTTCTTCTCTTTGTCTTTGTTCCTCACACCGCACGGGGTAACGAGGCGACTCCCGCTGAAACCGCCCCCACGACAGCATGCGTCCCCTTCGTGGAGATGCAGGCGCCAAGAAGCGACGACCCCGCCTGGAAACAGACCGGGGCAGAAGAAAAAATATCCGTCGTCTCCGGCACAGAGACGACTGTCGTGTGGTCATTCATTCGTTACGAGCACCGAGAAAAGAAAGGGCTCGCGCTTGACGCACATTACTTTTTCGGAAAACTCGGCATGCTCACGTGGGAATGCGCAGAAAGAGGCACCGATCAGGCAACAAAAGAAAAAAGAGACCTCCGCGTCGCTCTGTTGAGATGCGGATTGTGGAGTCCCACAATTTTTTCGGCTGAACCGGTGAGCGTCACACTGTCGCCCGATGCGGTGAACCCCACTCGTGTCACACTCACCGTGCGTAGTGGCAAAAAGACCGCTATTGCGATATTTGAGCGGTAGCAGTGCTTTTCTTCCCCCGCGGCTCAACCGTGGGGGACTTTTTTGTAAAGAACACACCCGCTCTTGTCTTTTACCAAAAAAATAAGTATCCTAGAGTCACGCTCTAACCAATGCCTCACGGCACAACATCTACTATGAACTTTCTTCACGACATTCCTCACGGGGACACAAAAAAACTAAACGCGATTATAGAAATTCCAAAGTTTTCGCGGATTAAATACGAAGTGGACAAAGCCACGGGGCTCATCAAGTTTGACCGTGTGCTCTATTCGCCCATGCACTATCCGGCAAACTACGGCTTCGTGCCGCAAACATGGTGGGCGGACGAAGACCCGCTTGATATGCTCGTGCTCGGCGAGGAACCCATAGCTCCGGGGGTGCTTGTCGTTGTCCGTCCTATCGGTGCGCTTGAGATGAATGACGGTGGCGATGATGATTTGAAAATGCTCGGCGTACCGACCGAAGACCCGCGCTTTGCGACCATCCACGATATTTCCGATATCACTCCGCACCTCTTGAAAGAAATCGCCCATTTCTTCTCGCGCTACAAAGAACTCCAAAAGAAAGAAGTAAAAGTCGGCGACTGGCTAGGGAAAGATGCCGCCTTCTCCGCGGTAGAAAAAGCAGTCGCACTCTATAAAAAGAAATTCTCCAAATAATACACGCATTATTAGTAGTATCATTTTTCACGCTATGGACAACCATACACCATACCAAGGAACTCCTGTGCCTCCTCCTCCACAGACGGCAGAGAACATGGGCACGCCCATGGTACCGCCCGTCGTACCGCCCGTGGAACCGTACACTCCTCTTCTTCAGAACGAGCCGTCCGGAAACCGGAAAAATGTAAGCTCCGTCATCGGCATCGTCATTATCGTGTTTGTGCTTGCCCTTGGCGGATTCTATTTATGGGGGAAACGGATTGCCGAAGAAGTGGATCGTTCCCCGCAAGAAGACGTCACGGAAAATAGCACCGCCGCGCCGTCCGCGGAAGAAACACCCGCAGAAGAAGTTCTGCCCCCCGAAACACCCGTCGTGGAATAGCAAAGAAAACACTCATCTCGCAAAAACACCCCACCGCGTTCTGACGTGGCGGGGTGTTTTTTGAGTATCCCTCGCCCTGTGGATAACTGGGGGTAAGGACCGTCCTTGAGGTGGGTTATCAACAGGAAAACCCTTATAAACCAAGGGGGTTGCGCATTTTTGATTGACAAAAGCCCAATTTATGATATAATAGACAGATAAGAAAACGTGTGTTCTTTGACGTTTGTCACGCGTTAGTGACACTTTTCGTGAGATTGTTGAAGTCTGACTTCAACAATCGGTATGATTCTGTGTTATTTGACATTTTGAGATAGTGAATAGAAAAAAGAGAAGTGAACCCGCGAGCCACAACCCCCTTGCCCTGTGGATAACTAGGGGCAAGGACGGGCCTTGGGCTTGCACACAAGAAGGAGATTCTCATGAACTCGCTCTTTCGCCTAATGACGATACTCGTCGCAGTTGCGCTCGTGGTATCCGCCGGATGCGCCGGCGAGAGTCACAAGAAGAAGCGTCACACGTCCCCGCCTGTCACTCCGCCGCCGGTGGTGGAACCGCCGATTAACCATCCATGCGGGACACCGGATGTTTCAGGGTGTATCACGTATTTCTATGAATTGCCGGATGGGGCTGGTGGGGAGGTGGACATGGCCCGCGGGAAAGTGTGGGCGGGGGCGTTCAGAGCGCTTACCGATATCGCTGCGCCGGAGACGAGCGCGACAGTCAAGGATGTGCCTGTGGGTTTGACGTCGGTGGAGGTTACCGCGTGGGATTTGGACACACACTTTGCTGACACACTGTTCTCGACGCTTCTCGCCTTCGGTGAAAAGAAGGTTGGGGTCATCGGAGGACAGGAGATAGCAGTGACGGTCCCCTTGCTACCCTCACGCGCGACCGTGGCACCACTCGTCATTGATTATGGCTCCACGGTGTCGGTGAGCGTTGCGCCACAAGTATCTTTCCTGAACTGGCCCCTTTCTCTTCGTCAAGCGCCGGTACGTTTTTGGCTGACGGATCCGGAGTTCAACTATTTTCAGTTTATCTGCGAATCAGAGCAGACGCTTGAAGACACCGAGACCCGCGGATGCGTGGATTTTGTCTCCGGTCCCGCCGGAACGTTCCCGCCGGGATACGCTCCGTTTCCTCCACAGGGAACGGCGGTGGTGTTTGCTCAAATGCGCATTGCCTCGTGGGACGATGACCCCGAAGCGTATCTGTCCTTTGTGTCCGAACCATTCTAGTTTTGTTTTGCGCACAGAGCGACAGAGCATTCGGCCCCGAAAACGGAAATGGACGGTGCGTTCGCCAAAGCCCCTCTCCCTTTTTCAAAAGGAAGGGGGGCTTTTTTAATGAACCGAAAAGATACCACGCCTGTATGCAAAAAGTCGGCTCACCCATATCCGGTGAGCCGACTTTCCCAACATACGACATACTACATACCATTTTTCAGATTTCTTCAAACGCGGGGGCAAACTTCCGCACGCGAAGCTCAATGTCTTTCGTCTGCGTCTCAAAACCGTTTGGAACCGGGTTTGCGGTGAGAGTAACGATGTACACGTCCTCTAGAACGCCATCTGAAAGTTCAACCCAAAAGTATGCCGTGGTGCAACCGGTTACCGCACCGCAAGAAATCGTTGCAGTATCAAAGTGAAAAGTTGGGTCCCCCGCCCCCGTAAGCTCCGGCGACGATGCGCTAAGAGCGATGTTTCCGACAAATCCCCCTCCCGCGGTCACGCCGATTTGCGCCTTGTTTGACTTCCCTCCGGAACCAGGACCGACGAGGATAAGGTTGATGTTATTGATGAAAAAATATGGTGTGGGATCGGATACCACATCAACATCCACTTGCTTCTCTGAAAGCGCCTGACCGTCAAACCCAGTACAAAGAAGCTTGTATGTGGTATCCTCTGTGATAGGTCCAACAGTTATGCTCCCCGTCTGTGTGTTCCTACTATTCAGAGACGCGGACGGGAAGTTCCAATTTGTTCCCGTACAACTCCTTAGGTCAGTACCCCTCCAGTTAAGCGTCACGGTCTGCGTACTGGATACTTGGGTTCTATCTGCCCAGAATCTATCAATCTTAGAGTTCCATCTCGGGATAACGTCTATCGAGTCTGAGGGATTGCCCCCTGGTGCACTATCTATTTTTGTACACGAAAGAATATACCTTGCCGTCCCTGCCGTGCGGACAGCTACCCCGTCTTCTACACATGCCACACCGTCGCAATCTCCGGTACCGCCTTGAAGCTCTCCATTCCACCAAGAATTGCTGCTTGTGCATGACTTTACATGAAAGACACTCCATTTTATGTCCACAGAGGTTCGGTATGCGTTACCGTCAACCTCCACTGGGCCAGAAGACCCCCCAATCTCCAGAGCAACCGATGCCGATGACGAACTTCCGCCGCCGATGACGAGGCCACTGGGTCCTCCTCCGGCTTCGCTATCATCGCTTGAGGATGAACAACCGCGATCAGCATTATAGTCGATCTTTGTGTCACCGTCGTTATCTAGCAAATCACTGCACTGTGTTGTATGAGAAGCAACGTGCATCACCGCACTTGTCCCACAGGCAATCGCTCTCGCGCCTTCACAAATAGAAATAAGAATACGATCAGGAGCACCAACACCGTCAACGATTTCGTCACACGACCACCCCCAATTGGCAACACATTCGTCGTATGCCGCGGTATAGGAATGCGCCCCGAGCGTGTCGGATGCGAGGCGGGTGGCAATCAACGAATCAATTTTCTCCGGCCGCACGGAAAAAGCAATGCGCGTGCCCGCCTCTCTCGCCACTCCGCTTAGGGAAGGTGCAAAAAAAGCGGGCACAAGGACAGCCCCCACGAGGAGGAAGAAAGCGAGGTAGGGAGAAATTTGGGAGAGGTGTTTTTTCATGAGAGGGACGAGGGGGTCTTAAAATCCCAATGACCAAATTCCAATGCCCAAATAAATCCTAAGTCCCAAAAATAAAACACTTGGAATTTGGGATTTTATTGGTCATTGAGCATTGGGGTTTGGGGTTTCTTCCAGTATACCACCTCCACACAAAAACCACCGCGTCATGCGCGATGGTTTTTGTGGATAGGCGAGGGAACAACGCGACAAACCCGAGAAGTCACACTTCCACCTTCGCTAAAACGCTGTGGTTGAAGAGTGACTTCGCGGAAAGATGAAGTCAGACTTCCACCTAAGACGGTTGAGGATTGACTTCGTGTGAAGAGTGACTTTACTTCACTGCTTCCTTGAGCGCCTTTGCCGCGCGGAACTTCGGCACGGTCGTCGCGGGGACGTGTACTGTCGCGCCCGTCTTTGGGTTTCGCGCCTCACGTGCCTTGCGGTTCTTCGCGAGGAATGTGCCAAACCCTGCGATCGCAAGCTCATCACCTGCCTTCATCGCCTTCACAATGGCCTCTACCATCGTGTCTACCGCCTTTTCTGCGTCTGCCTTGGTGGTGCCAAGCGCCTCCTGCACGGCCTCCACAAGCACTCCTTTTTTGAGTTTTGTCATATTTTTTTCAGCTTATAGCGTATAGCTCGTCGCTTTTAGAAAGTATTTAGGATTATTAAAAACCTATGTAATTGGCCTCCCGACCCCCTCTTTTGATGCATATTCAAGTATAAGGGGCGGAAATGCACGCTGTCAAACGATTTCTGTGGATTGACAACAATGAGTTTGTGAGGCGTAATTTTGAGCGGTGGCAAGAGAGAAGGCCCAAGGCCCAAATTCCAATGACCAATAAAATCCCAAAAACCAATGCCCAAACTAATCCTTTCCTCGTGTTTTACGGATTATTGCAGAAAAAATAAGATTTAATTCTTCCGCCTCTTTCCACAACATTCTTGCCTCTTCTTTGTGTTCCTGTGCCGCATACGAAAGTATCCTCAACCAATATTTTGTTTCTTTTGATTCCTTGTTCGCTATAGAAACCTTGTTGATAAAGTCTTTTTTGGAGCTCGCCTCGTCAGCTTCACTGTAATTCGCACCGATGCTCGTACCCGAACGAATAATTTGGCTTATGAGCGGCCTTGTGATTGTGCTTTGCGGTATTTTCTTTGCAAAATCAATAATCTTTTCGGAAAAACATGCCGTCCTTTCCCCAAGGTCATATTTCGGTTTTTGAGCATTGGGATTTTGTTGGACATTGGTCATTGGAATTTGGGGTTTATTTCTCCCTACCTCGCAAACTCTATACTCCGTGACTCCCGTATCACATTGACCTTGATTTCTCCCGGGTATTTGAGTTCCTTTTCTATCTGGATGGCAACATTCCGTGCCATTTTACGAGCTTCAATGTCAGAGACCTTTTCGGGGTAGACGAAAATCCGCACTTCTCTGCCCGCCTGAATCGCATATACCTTTTCCACACCCGGCTGTGCTGTGGCAATCGCTTCAAGCTCCTGGAGGCGCTTCAGATAGTTTTCCACCGAATCGCGGCGCGCGCCTGGCCGCCCACCCGAGATGGCATCAGCCACCTGCACAATCACCGACTCTATGGTTTCGTACGGATATTCCTCATGGTGTGACTGCATCGCCTGAATGATGCGCTCGTCCACGTTGAATTTTTTGAGTACGCGACGTCCTATCTCCACGTGCGTCCCCTGCACCTCGTGGTCAACCGCTTTTCCGATGTCATGGAGCAATGCGCCCGCTTTCGCAATTGCCACGTTTCCGCCGAGCTCTTCGGCAAGCACGCCGGAGATGTGTGCCATTTCAATGGAGTGCTGGAGCACATTTTGCCCATAGCTCGTGCGGAAATAGAGACGTCCGAGAATGCCTATGAGGCGGGGGTCCATGTTAAACACGCCGCACTCGTACGCCGCCTGCTCGCCCTTGTCCTTGATAATCTTTCCGATTTCCTCTTTTGCTTTCTGTACCGTCTCTTCAATCTTCACCGGCTGTATGCGCCCGTCAAGAATGAGGTTTTCAAGCGCGACACGAGCCACTTGCCTGCGCACCGGGTCAAACCCGGAAATAACGACGCTCCCGGGGGTGTCGTCCACGATGAGCTCTACGCCCGCGGCGCGTTCAAACGCGCGGATGTTTCTCCCCTCTTTTCCGATAATCTTTCCCTTTACTTCATCATTGGGAATCAGCACGGCGGAGGTCAGCACATCCGAGGCAACGGAGTTTCCCATGCGATGAATCGCGGCGGTGAGAATTTCCCGCCCGCGGCGCTCCAAACGCTCCGCGCCGAATTTCTCAAGTTTGTGCATTTGCACGGCGATGTCCTCCTCGTGCTCTTTCTCAAGAACGGCGAAGAGCTCCGTCTTTGCAACCGCAAGCGTCATTCCCGCGACACGCTCAACTTCTTTTCTCTTTTCTCCCTCTATCGCGCGCACGCGATCTCCCGCGAGGCGCACCTCTTCCGCTTTCTTCTTCACTACTTCAAACTCATGCTCAACCGCCGTCTGACGCTTCAAAAGAAACCCCTCTTTCTCTAGGAGCCGCTCCTCAGATCTCTTCCATGCCGTCTCTTTTTCGCGTTCGGCATTTTTTAGGTCGGCCATCGTTTTCGCGACCTTTCCTTCGGCCTCGTCCACAATCTGCTTTGCGCGCTCTTTCGCCTCAAGCTCCATCTGCTTCACGCGAAGCTCCATGGACCCCTTTTTACCGAGCGAGATAAGCCACCGCAAAAAATAGCCGCCAGCGAGGCCAATCACTCCCGCCGTTCCGGCGACGAGGATAAACAATTTTACGCCCATACTTGTAATGGTTGTTCTGAAAAAAACCCTCACGCGTACGGTGCGCGGCAAACTTTATGCAAAAACAAAATGGAGAGGCAGACTAAACTCTGCCGCGGGATTCTATCCTGATAAAACACAGTGTGCGGAAAAAATAATGTTTTTGTACAAAAGCCATGGCGCGCATTTCTTCGTTTCTTCTAAAACAAGGAGGTACGGTTAGAGCGATTCTTTGGCGAACAATTTTATGCGAGTAATTCCGATATTCCGATATAGTGTCTATGCGTTCTTCTCTTAGAACACTCCGGCGCGCCGAAAAGACGTGTCTTTGTTCTAAGCGTTATATGCAGGGTATCACGAAAGAATTGGGGTGTCTAACTTCAGTAAAAGACAGGCTTCAAGGACCAACTAAAACAAAAAATCCCAAACCCCAATGCTCAATACCCAGGTAAGTCCTAACCCCCAATTCCCAAAAAAGACCTTGGAGCTTTCTGGCTTGGGATTTGGTTGGGCATTGGCTATTGGGGCTTGGGGTTTTTATTTCTATTTTCCTGCGATTTTCTTTTTCAATACCTCATCAATAATGCCATATTTTTTCGCTTCTTCGGCGGTCATGAAATAGTCGCGGTCGCTGTCTTTTTCCATTTGCGCCACGGACTTTCCAGCGTGTTTCGCGAGGATGTCATTGAGGCGCGCCTTGAGCCGGAGTATGTAGGTCGCGTTCCGTTCAATATCGGATGCCTGCCCCTGGAAGCCCGCGCTCACCTGGTGAATCATGACATCGGCGTTCGGAAGTGCGTATCGCTTTCCTTTTTTACCCCCTGCGAGCAAGAGCGAGCCCATGGATGCCGCCATGCCGATACAGATGGTACACACGTCGGGTTTTATGTGCTGGATGGTGTCGTAGATGGCAAGTCCTGCGGTCACCGAACCACCGGGCGAATTGATGTAAAGATTGATGTCTTTTTTCGGGTCTTCCGCTTCAAGAAAAAGAAGCTGGGCGACAATAAGGTTCGCGACGTAATCATCTATGGGGCCTCCTAAGAAAATAATGCGCTCCTTTAAGAGGCGCGAGTAGATATCGTACGCGCGTTCACCGAATTGTGATTTTTCTATGACAGTGGGAATAAGCATAAGTGTGAAAATCCCAATGTACAATTTCCAATGCCCAAATAAATCCTAAACCACAAAAATGAGACGTTTGGGGTTTGGGGTTTTATTGGGAGTTGGTCGTTGGAGCTTGGGGTTTATAAATCTAATAACAGTTACAAAAACCTAAACGATGCACAAGGTCAATATGTTTTATTCCCTCCCTGCCCCTCAAGAAAGGCGAACACTTTTTCGTTGGAAAGAATCCCCTCCACATACGCCCGCGCCCGCGCGAGGTCTGCACCGGGAAATGCTTTCATGATGCGCTCCGCTTCTGCCTGAACTTCTTTTTCTTCAGGAACAAGATTTTCCTTGCCTCCAATCTCATCAAGAATTATCTGAATGCGCACTTTTTTCTGTGCGGTCTCGGTCCACTCTTTCTTCATTTCGGCTTCCGTTTTCTTAAGCTTAAGAAAATACTCATCGGGGGCAACACCCATCCGCGTGATATTTCCTTTGAACTCCGCCATCATTCTCTCTTTTTCCGCCTCCTCGAGCATCTCCGGCACAGGAAACGGCGTCTTCGCCAAGAGCTCGTCAATAAGCGTCACGCGCTTTTTCTCTTTTTGCCGCGCGATTTTTTCTTCTTTGAGATTTTCCGCAATTTTTGCGCGGAGTTCTGCCACTGTTTTAAAACCGCCTATTTTTCCGGCAAATGCATCCGTAAGTTCAGGAAGGGGCGTTTCCGTTTCTTTCTCCTCGTCCCCCTGTCTCTTGTCGCGTGTCTCTTGTCGCGTATCTTTTGCTTCCGTCTTTCCCCAGTTTTTGCGGAGGTCGGTGAGTACGTTCTCCGTCTCTTCACCAGTCACAAGAATCGGCTCATCGGGAGCAGCGACAATCTTTTTTGCAATCTCTTTGTAGTTAGGCAGTACCACTTCCGGCAGGAGCGTGACTTCCGCTTTAAATCCAAGGGGGTTCCCGTGCGCAAGTTTCGTGAGCGTGATTTTCGGCGCGCCGATTGCCTTGAGCGCTTTCTCGCGCAGAATTTCCGGGTAGACATCGGAGAGCGCCGCTTCCGCCATCTCGTGGAGCACCACAGACTCGCCTACTTTACCGACAAGCACGGCCTCAGGAATATGTCCTTTCCGAAAACCGTCTATAGAGACCTCGTGTGAGAGTTTTTTCACCGCAGAGGGGCGGTAGGAGGCAAACTGTTCCGCAGAAACCTCTGCGGAAATCTCCACCTCCGTCTCGCTTATTTTTCTGACTTCAAGGTTTGAGAACGTTGACATAATCCAGTTATTATAGTGGTTTTTTCAAAAAATGCAACTGACGACTCTCCGTCCCGTTAATTTAATCAGGGGTTTGTTTAATGCCTGCACATTACCAGAGATGCCTACGTGCTATTGACAGGTTTATTTCTATATGCTACAATGACCGTAGACGTACCCAACAATAGCACTTGTTTCTGAAACACCACTTGCTAAGGGAGTTTTTATGAACCACGCAGAGGAGATCCGGCAAGCAATTGATGACGACAGTTTTTCCACGTCACCAACAAGAAGGAGGTGGAAAAGGATCGGGGCTGTGGTCAACCGTGGCTATTATCTCGCGGTGGTCATCGTTGGCCTTCTGTACTTCACCACTGACACCCTCTCGGTTTTGCAGGCTTTGGGAATCGCATCCGTTCTCTCGGTGCTATGGCTTGTTTTCTTGGCCTTCTTGATGTCCAAGATGATTCCCCTCCTCATCAACAAGGCGGAGAAAATCCGAACAAAAGAAGGGGGCTGACCGTTCCCATTTCGTTTTCATGCCAAGGCCGTCGTCCCATCAACCAAAAAACAGGTCTCGCGCTCGCGCGTGACCTGTTTATTATAAGGTGCGGGCGGCGAGAATCGAACTCGCGTCCCCTGGTTGGAAGCCAGGAGTTCTGCCACTAAACTACGCCCGCAAACGAAGAAATCATACCACGGATTTTACATTTATAAAAGCCCTAAACGTATTCTCAAAATACGCATCTGTGGTATACACTCTCTTTGTATGCTAACTTTCTTCCTCAACGCAATCGGTGCGCTCATCGGAATCTTTTTCGCGCTTTTTCTCGCAACCAACCTCATAGAAAAAGAATGGTTTCTCGGGGAAAATCCAGGGCCCGAAAAAACCGTGGTTTCTGAATTAGCAAAGGCTCTGCCAGATGAAACGGTCGTTGCTCTTACCGAAGGCGTGCCGAAAGAAATGTTAGAGAAGGTCGCGGAGCCAGTCGCGACGACATCCGAAACATCCATACCCGAGACACCCGCTCAACCGGAGAAACCGGTTGCGAAAGAAACTCCTCCTCCACCGCCAGCACCACCAACACCATCGCTTACTGCAACAGAATTGAATTCTCTCGTCCGCGCCGCAACGGTGAACATCTTTTGCACGCTGGATGGTGGGCTGGAAGCATTAAGCGGGAGCGGGGTCATGATAGACCCGCGAGGCATCGTCCTCACCAATGCGCACGTTGCGCAATATTTCCTTCTGGACACTCGTCGTGGGGGAGAAAAATTTGTCTCGTGCGACATCCGCACCGGAAGCCCCGCAAAAAACACGTGGAAAGGAGCGCTCCTCTATATCCCTTCTCTCTGGGTAGAAGCGCACGCGCAGGACATCAACAAAGACGGGCTCGCTGATACCGGCGAGCACGACTACGCACTGGTGCGCATTATTCCCCTGCCTGCGCAAGCGGATCCGCGAGACAGCACGGCGACATCGTCGTTCCCTGCCCTTTCTCTTGGATATGACGGCGCGGGAATCGTCCGTGATGAGTCCGTACTCCTCGCAAGCTACCCAGCAGGGTTTCTTGATGCAGAATCCATCTACAAAAATTTATGGCAGATTTCAAGCATTGCGTTAATAAAAGAGTTGTATAACTTTGCTTCGTCATCGCGGGAAGTGATTGACGTATTCTCTGTGGCAGGCGTCATCGGCGCGCAGGAAGGGAGTTCGGGTGGCGCCGTCGCGCGGGCGAAGGACGGCGTCCTCCTGGGGCTCGTCACCACACGGAGCAAGGGAGATACCACAGGCGAACGAGAGCTCTTTTCTCTTTCCCTGCCCTATATAGACACGGACATCCGCCACGACTTACAAAAATCACTCAAGGAGTTCCTTGCAAGTGACCTCGCCGCATACGAGGCGTGGTTTAATGAAAACGTCCGTCCCGCCGTGAAAGAACGCCTGCTTCAGGCAATAAAGGGGTAATAACCCCTTTGTTACGCCGGCACTCGGGGAAAGTAAAAATGCTACAACGCATTTTCACTTTGCTCCTCGCTTGTCGCAATAGAAAACTAAAAAACCCAAGGACCAAAGACCAATCAAACCCCAAGCTCCTCCGATGGCAAAGTCATCGAGAGTCCTCGACAAAGTCGGGACAAATTCCAATGACTGAATTTTTGGGATTTCCCGACTGTTGAAGTCTGACTTCAACAGTCGGGAAGGTTTACCTAAGGGCAAGGGGTTTTCTCCCAAAAAAGAGATACTAAAAAAACCGCCCAACAAAACTTTCGTTTTATCGGGCGGATACACGGGTTTGCTACACCGTGAGCTCAAGACCTTCCCATGCGGCGGTCACCTGTTGCGTTCCACCGCCATCACGGATGAGCTTCTCCGTGTGGGCGCGCATCTCGGTGATCTTTTCATCGGATGACGCCGGGTCGTGATGAAAGAGAACCACATGCTTGGCCTTCGCCTGAAGCGCCGTCTCTGCGACCGCCTCGGGATAGGAGTGACCCCAATTGCGACGAGAGACACCCCCCTCCGCCGGCAGACCACTGTACTGACCCCGCGTGTATTGACAGTCAATGATCAAAACGTCTGCATCTTTCGCAAGAGTCAATAGATTTGGTTCCGGTTCGCGGGGATCGTTGGGCTCATTGTCTGTCGCATAAACAATCACCGGTCCGCCCGGGAACTCAAAGCGTACCCCGTACGTTTCCTGCGGATGGCTGAGTTTCCTGAAAGTCAGGGTCGGGCCGTCGGATACCGGAAACACAAGTCCGTTGTGAACGCCTCGGTAAGCAATCCGGTGTGTGAGCGTTTTGATTTCGCCCCACTCAACCGGAAAAGTTGGCGGGTCCATTTGTCCGCGCAGACACTCAATGGCGGTTTTTTGCCACCGCGTTCCACCGAGAAAAAACCACGTGTTGAGTATCCCCGTTTCCTTGTTTTGGTATAGGGGACCAAAAAATGGCAACCCTTGGATGTGATCCCAGTGCACATGCGAAGTGATGAAGTGGACGGAAATCCCTTTGTTTTTTGAGATCTCGGGAAAGAGCGAGTCCCCGAACGGTCGGAGACCGGTGCCCATGTCCAGGATGAAGGTATTTTTTCCATCACGGACCTCCACGCACGACGTGTTACCACCGTAGGTGAAAGGTTGTTGGCGCTTCAAGTCGGCGATAACGGCATCAATAATCTCCGCCGGCGAATCCAATGAGGTGTCTGCTCTTTCCGCATAGAGCTTGAGCGCGTTACGCACTTTTTTCTCCACCACATCAGCTGTGATTGGCGAAGGCACGCTCCCGCGTACACCCCAGAATTTCACTTTGACAGACATAGCTTCTCCTTTCAGGAGGATATGTTGAGGTTCAATCTGACAGATTTCTACCACTATTCACGAGAAAACGCAAGGGGGCCTGGAGATTTTCCCTTTACCGACTGTTGAAGTCTGACTTCAACAGTCGGTGCGTTTGGGGTTTGAGTTTTTGTTGGGCATTGGTCATTGGGATTTGGGTTTTCTATTCCCCTCCCACAACATACTTTCTGTTCGCCTTTTTTAAAAAACCTTCTTCGGTAAGCCCGAGAACCGCTTGCTCCACTTTGTCCGACTCAAGACGAAGAGATTTTTTTAGTTCCAATAAAGAATGAGGGTGTTCTAACACGGCGCGAACAACGGCTCCACGCGCTTGGCGGAGCGAACCCTTGAATTGCTTTTGAAGAACATGCGACGTACTTCTCCTGCTTGGGTTTTTGTGTTGTTTCTTGAGCATCGTGCCATAATCCATAAGCGCGTAGTACCACTCGCGCGGATTTCTGCGGTCAAGCGTTTTTTCAATAAGCGGAAGAAGTTCAACGTCTCTAACGTTCGCCAAAGGAACCGGCCCGAGGCCGGTCGGCCTCGGGCCGAAAAAGAAGTGTATGAACACGCTCCGTATGTTTGTTTCTATAAAAATTTCCGGCTCGTTAAATGCAAACGCGCGAATGGCGCATGCGGTCGCAGGGCCAATGCCGGGGAGTGTTTCTAACGCTTCGCGCCCACGCGGAATCTCGCCTTTGTGCGTGCGAAGAATCTCCCGCGCCGCGCCCTGCAGATGCAGGGCACGGCGGTTGTACCCCAACCCTTGCCATGCGCGAAGCACTAGAGAAAGCGGCGCGTTCGCAAGCGCACGCACATTCGGAAATTGTTTTATAAACGCTTCGTATTTTTCGCATACCCGCGATACCTGTGTCTGCTGAAGCATCGCTTCGGAAACGAGCACGCGATACGGCTCTGCCGCCGTCTCGTCCTTCTTTATGCGGAGTTCCGGAGGTCGCCACGGAAAAACTCTCCTTCGTGTGCGAGAAAAATCGTTAATAATCTTCCCAAATTTTTTTGTTGACACACGCATATTTTTACGTTATTCTCTCCGAAGATTCGTTCTCTTGTCGTACCATAAAAACTAACCAAGGAGGAGGAAATGCGGCTTCGCGACGTTGATTTCGGCCCCGTGTGGGGTGCATCCGGAGTACAGGGATTTTTCGGAGAAGGATATCCGTTCCATCGCTTCATACCCGGCCTTTCCTTTGAAGGGATGACATTCGTCGCCAAAACGACAACGCTTCTCGCGCAGGTCGGGAACATGCCGCTTCGTGAAGACGGCATCACTCCGCGCCATCTGAAACCTTCCTGCATCAAAGTATATCCATGGAAAGGTGCGGCGCTCAATGCGGTCGCCCTCTCGGGGCCGGGGGCACACGCACTCCTTGAAAAAGGGCTTTGGCAGAAGCGCACGAAACCGTTTTTCCTTTCTTTTGGCGCGGTGGCAAAGGACAGGGCGGGGCGGGTAGAGGAGCTCCGGCGGTTTGTCGTTCTCCTGTCCGCGTATCTCCCGGCGTTCAGGACATCGATAGGGCTCCAGATAAACTTCTCCTGTCCGAACACCGGGCTTGAACAATTCATGCTGGAGGAAGTCGCGGAAAGTTTGGAGATTGCCTCGGTGCTTGGCATTCCTCTCGTGCCGAAAATTTCCGTCCTCGTATCCGTGGATGACGCACGAAAAATCGCGGAGCACCCCGCCTGCGATGCGCTCTGTATTTCAAACACCATCCCGTGGGGCGCGCGGCCTGCGGATATTCGCTGGCGAACGTGGAGCTCGTGGAGTATGCGCGACACGCTGTCCCCGCTCGCCCAGTTTGGTGGTGGCGGACTCTCTGGGGCACCGCTCTTTCCACTCGTACGACACTGGCTCAAGCGTGCGGGGAAAAAGGAAATGCCAAAACCCATCTGTGCTGGTGGTGGAATCCTTGCTCCAGAACAGGTGCTTGCGTACGCGGTATATGGCGCTCGTGCCGTGTCCATTGGGTCTGTGACAATGCTCCGTCCATGGCGGGTGAAGCGGCTCATTGGGACAGCGTACAAACATATCATCTGAAAAGAAAAACCGGCATCACGTTATACGTGATGCCGGTTATTGTTTTTCTTGAAATCACCCGAGAGGAATCCCACACTCCATGGTATTTCTTGAAACACTCACTTCTTTAAGGAACGGAAGGAGGTATGTCCATCCACCCGCTTTCGTCCCGTTGCCGGATTCACGGAATCCGCCGAAGGGCTGACGTCCCACCATGGCGCCGATGGTGCGCTTATTAGCGTAAAACGCACCTACGTCCATGTCATGCATCACCTGCGCGATCTTTTCCGGGTTTCTCGCGTGAACGCCGCCGGTAAGCGCGAAATTGGTGCCGTTTGCAATCCGACGCGCCTCTTCATACGTCTTTGCCTTGAACACGGAAAGAACTGGTCCAAAAATCTCCTCCTGCGCGGTTTCTGATTGGGGAGAAAGATCGCCAACGAGCATCGGAGAAACATAGTAGCCGCCGTTTTGCGGAACCGGCACACCTCGCGCAAGCACCGTTCCTTCGCGCGCGGCACGCTCCATACAAGCATTGACTTTATGCATCGCCGCTTCATCAATCAAAGGCCCGATTTGATGCTTCGGGTCTTCCGGGGAGCCGATTGAAAAACTTTCCATGCGTTCTTTGAGCCGCGCGACAATTTCATCGTATGTCTTCTCCCCGCCTGTTTTTGCTTCGCACACGACAATGAGCCGTGAACATGCGGAACACATCTGCCCCTGAAAGGCGAACGCGGAGTCGGAAACGTCCTCAATGACGCGGTCAAGATTCGCGTCGGGAAACACAATGATGGCGTTCTTACCGCCGGATTCCAGCGCAACTCCTTTCTTCTGCGCATAACCTTCCGCGTAGAGCCCCCATTCGTTCTCATTCCACTGTCGTATGGACGTTTCAATCTCGCGGCGCACGACCTGCGAACCCGTGAAGGCAACGGCGTTCACGCGCGGATGCGCCACAAGCGCCCTGCCGACCGTTTCTCCCGTCCCCGGAAGGAAGTGAAAAAGTTCTGGCGGGATGCCTGCTTCGTAAAACATTCGTGTAAGGAAAAATCCGATGACCGATGATTGCTCCGCAGGTTTGTAAAGAACTGCATGCCCCGTGACAAGCGCTGCGGCGGCAGGACCGACCGAAATTGCAACCGGAAAATTCCAGGGTTGGATGGAAGCAAGTATCGGCATCGCACCACCTGACGGCTTCCAAAGAATGCGATTTTCTTCTCCTTTTGGAGAAAAAAGCATGGCATCTCCGATTGTCTCCAAAAACTCGGCGTACGCCGCGTAGTGTTCCAAAAAATCAATCGCCTCACAAACCTCTGCATCGGCACGCGGCGCTGACTTTCCGACTTCAAGCATGATAAGCGCAATAAGGAGCGCGCGATGCTTCCGAAGCTCGCGCGCGACAGCACGAAGATACGGTGCGCGACGAGAAAGCGACATCTGCGCCCACCCACGAATGGTATCGCTCTTGAGAACAGAGGACACCGCTTCATCTACCGTCGTGTCGTCTGCCATGTGCATGCGCCCGATAATTTCAGCGGGGTTAGCGGGGTTAGCGCTCTGGAAGATATGTCCCGATGTCTGTATCGGCCTCCCTGCGATAAGCGGGAAAAATGCATCGCCCATCTTGCTTTCCCGAAATGCGCGAATAGTGTGCGTGATTTTACCAAATGAATCGCGCTGTCGGTTACCCCAATCTATGAGCGGCTCATTCCCCACATCGGGGAGCGTAATCGTTCTTGTCATTGGTTTTTTCTCCGCTATGAAATGAGCGTGTACAGGAAGTTTTGGTTTGAGGTGTTTTCAAGAATGCGCCGCGCAAGATACGCCATGCCCTGCAAAAGATTGCCCACGGGGGTATAGATGAGTACGCGTCTCTCGCGCGCACGAAGCATCTTCCGTATCGGTTCGCCGAGTCCGTAGAGCACTTGAAAGAAAAACCGCTCGTCATGCAAGAACCCGCACGCACGAGCGCACTCTTCGGCATAGAGGATGTTCGCGGGATTATGTGTCCCCGGGGACAGGTGTACGGTGCCCCACCGCTCCGCGAGAAAGGCACAGATGCGATTCCAGTTCTCGTCGGTCTCGCGTTTTTCACTCCAGACGGGAGACGGCCAATTTTTCTGCTCTGCCACAGCGGTTTCTGTTTCCAGATACGCTCCTTTTACAAGCCGTATGAGAAACGGGGTACCGCGGTCTTTCGCCGCAGAAGCAAGCCGTTCTGCCGTTCCGTATGAACCTTTTTTGTTTGCTTGAAGCGCAATACCTATTCGTGGCGCACCACGAAACCGAGGCGCACAAACCGTTCGCACAAACACGTCCTCTATGATTCCCTGCACCGAGTGCATTTCGGCATCTACCGTCACAAAAGAATTTGTCGCTTCGGCAACATGCAAGAGAGCGGAAAACCGTACGGTAAGTTCCCGAATACTTTCTTCACGATTTTCCGGAGAAAGAAACGGGTAGAGCGCAGAAAACTTCACGGAAATGTGAAAAGGTTTTTTGTGCCCTCCGTGCGTTTTCATCGCGTTCACATATGCCGCAAGATATGCATCCGCCTCTTTCCAAGAGACGACAAGCTCCCCCAAGAAATCAACACTTACCTCGGCGCCCTCCCTTTCATATGTCTTCATCACCGCGCACAGCGCCGTTTCGTCAGGGACGATAAAGTACGGGGCGACTGCACGATGAATGAGCGCGCGAAGTGCGTGCATCGCAGGTGCACGAATCACCGGAAGTGCCGCGCACTGCGCGAGAACCCGGAGCGCATGGGAAAGTGCCGCGATGTGCGGGAGCACAAACTGTCGGTAGTGCTCGTAGATGTCAGCACCCGAAGAAAGCGCGGGGAGACAGTCCACAAACCGAAGTACCCCAGCCTGAAGCGCCTTGTCATGAGCCACAGAGCGGAGAAGCATCGCCGCAGGAGAGTACCTGTCCGTATGTGTGTGTATGTCTTTAAGCACCTGCGGGAGCGCCTCATCCACCTTTTGGGATAGAGCGCCATACGAAAGCTGTCCTGGCTCTCTCATGTGCCTCTTTTGCTTGTCTCGTATTTTCAAAACTACATTTCTGCGGCGAGTATAGCAGAATTAGACAGTAGATTGTAGGTGGTAGATTATAGGGAAAGGACAGAGAAGAAACACAAAAACGCTCGGCAGGCGCCGAGCGTTTTTTACTACAAGCTACAATCTGATTCCTACAACCTACTTCTTCATCCATTTTGCATCCAAAGACCACTTCCCCGCGCCCCATACCATGAGCGCAAATGTGGCGCCGAAGAGCACGAGCACGAACTCATATCCCTGATTCTGAAGGAAAATACCATTCGTCCAATGCACGAGAAAAAACGCCCCGAGCATATCAAGCGCGAGAAGCTTCGCCGCCCAGTGCGTGAAAAGCCCGCCGATGAGCGCCGCGCCACCCACGAGCTCAACGAGCATCACAACGACCGCAAAGAATCCCGGCAGTGGTACACCGAGTGAATCAAGCATCCCGCCAAACCCCGTGAGATCACCCATCTTCTGATATCCGTGAGCAAAAAAGACGACTCCCGTCGCAAGACGCAAGATGAGAGGCGCAAGGTCGGGCACATGTTTAAAACATGCGCAGTCCATCATTTTTTTCATAAACGTTTGTGAATTAAATAACTACTAAATTAGACCTGTTGATAAAAATTGTGAAGCGAGATTCTATCTATCGCCTCAAAAGCGAATGTACCGACCATTTTCCAGGGCCTGTGAAAACCAAAGAGAGGGCGAGGGCAAACGCAAGTACCGAGAAACTGATGCCAATGTGACTAAGCCCGTATCCGTTCGGCAACTGAATAAAAAACAAGAGAACGAGCATATCAAGTGCGAGAAGTGTCGCGGCAAGTCGTGTGAAAACTCCGAGAAGAACGGCGAGCCCGCAGAAAAACTCTACCGCCATGACTACCACGGCACAGACAAGGGGTATGGGAAACCCGATTGACGCCAAGGACGCGGTAAACGAGGTAAGATATAAAAATTTGAGCGCACCCTGAAAGATGAACACTCCACCGAGCAGTACACGAGAAATACCATACGCCCAGTTGGGATCCTCAAGATATGAATGTTTCTCGCGGCGTAGAGCATCTATAAGCATGACATAAGTATAGCAACACTTCGCATTGGGCGGAAAAACAGGCTGTGGATTACACGAAAATGCCTGCGACGAGATTGACTTTGCCGCAAGGCTGCACTATGCTCTAGAAAGATAAAAAGGCTTGTACGTATCACCAATACCGAGGAGTTCCTTATGCTGGCAGTGATAAGTACGCATTTGTGCCATGAGTGCGGCAAAGAAAAACAGATGAGCCGGGGTCAAGTGGTCTGCTCTGACTGCACAGACACAAAGAACAATAGGGAGAAGAAAAAACACCTCCGCGCACGCGCCAAACTCCCAACCAAGGATCGTCTCGCACGACTGGAAGCGGAGATGTACGATGCCGCGCATGCTCCCCATGTCCACGTTCCAGCGCCGCGATTCTGAAACCATACCGCCCAAAACCCCGCACCCTAGATCTAGTGCGGGGTTTTTCTATGGCTCTTGGTTTCGTGCCGCTCTCCTCATGTGCGTCCTCGCAACGTAGAGAACGAGCGCGACGAAGAGTATCGCCATCCCCGCATCAAGGACTTCCCCATAGCGGATGATTTGGGACCACTGCTCCCGTAGAAAAAAACCGACAACCATAAGAAAGGCATTCCAGAGCCCGGCACCGGCAACTGTATAGATACAAAAAGGAATGAGGCGCATCTTGCCGAGCCCCGCGGGGATAGAAATGAGGTGTCGCACCACGGGAATGAATCGCCCGATGAACACTGCGATTTCGCCGCGCGTGGCGAAAAACGTCTCGGTTTTTTCCATGTCTTCGCGGCTCACGAGAAAATATCGCCCGTATTTTTCAAAAAAAGGCCTCCCCGCGTACATGCCGATGTAGTACGAGAGCAGTGAGCCGCCCAAGCTCCCTAGTGTGCTCCAAAAAATCACTCCGAGAAAAGTGAAGTCCCCGCTCGACACGAGAAACCCCGCGAAGGGCATCACCGCCTCGCTCGGCACGGGGAACACCATGCTCTCAAGCACCATAAAAAAGAAAACGCCCCCGTATCCAAGCGTCTGGATAATCCCCGTGATGTATTCGGCTAAAAATTGCGTGATGCCCATGCTGGCAGAAAACGAAGGGTGGCCATCAAAAAAAATCTGTCGCTCGCAACAAAGCAAGGCGATCCATATTCTGATCGTTGTAATTGTCAATATGCGAGGCCACGCATAAAAACGCAATTAACACACCCTTGACCGCAAACCACATTCGCGGCCATTGATTTGAACGCAAACCGGACTTAGGTATAACAAGCTCAACCTTCCAGAGAGTCCAGATATCATTTTGCGTAATGCGGTGTAGTTTCGCTGGAGCAATGATTTGTCGCGGAGCCGTCGGATTAAACTGCACCTCGCACAACCTCTCAAATGCCGACAAGCCGCCGCGTATGGTACGAAATCGCCGCTCAAGAGCGGCGATTTCTTTCTCGATGCCGTCATGGTAGAGAAACTGAATCATGGTTCTCTAAAATCCGTACCGCGGTAGAAAGCCAGTTCGTATGGGATTTCTTTTCGCAACTCCGTACCGACATACGGCGCTTCGGCGTGAGATAACTCTTCTAACTGTTTCCCGTTGAGACGCCCATACTTGGTAACAATCCGACTAAGCATTTTCTTCTCTTCATTATCAAAAACAGAGAGATCGGGTGCAGTGAGACACGTATATACTTCAGTAGGGTTATATCCTTCTCGTTCTTTAATGTATTCAACTCTAAGCATTTCTTTTTTTGTCATTTCAACGGTAATCTCTTCCAGCGCGGAAGGTACGGGCCCCATTGGGAGCGCATAATAGACATCTCCGGTTATTGATTTCTGACTTTTTTCATACAAATCAAAATCTGCGAAATAGAGTAATTTCGCTAGTTTTTTCTTGCCGTGCACCGCGCCTTTTAGTTCCTGGCATAAGTACAAAATGGCATTCCGGTACTTTTCCCTGTGTAGAGGCATATCACCCATTATGATACTGCTGTGGATAACCCACCGCAAGCCTGCCTACCGGTAGGCAGGGACGGGCCTTGGGCGTTTATTATACTCCAAACCGCCGCTTCCAATATGCCGCGATAGAGCGTGCTCTTTTTTCCGCAACACCGGTATACGAGGTTTCGCCGCTAAGAATTTTCTTTTGGCGTAGTGTCATTTTAGAAAGGTAGGGGGCGAGGTCGTCTGCCTTTGCCACCGCTTCCAGAAGAGAACAGCGCACTACGCGGGCCTCCGCCACAAGCGTCCGCACCCTCTCGTGGGCATCGGGATGCCCGAGAGAGGCAAGGAGTATGTAGAGTGGCTCCGCGATGATGGCATCTTTCCCTTTTTCAAGATTTTCCGCCATACGCGTACGGTCAACGGAGAGATTTTTTATTGCACCCGTCAGCCGTCTTGCGATACCGACAGCGTACACGATTGATTCACCGTATGTCCGTGCCGAAGCAGAATTTGTAAGGTCGCGTTGGTGTTCGGAAATCTGGTCCATAAACACCAAGGTAGTCCGCGCGACAATAATTTTCCAAAAGCTCTTCACGTTTTCAAAGGTGATCGGATTTCTCTTGTGCGGCATCGTAGAGGAGCCAACCTGCGCGGCGCCGAACCCTTCGCTCACCTCACCAATCTCGGAACGCGCGAGCTGTCGCATGTCGTCGGCAACATTCGCGCAAATGCCCGTAACAATTGTGATTTCCGCAAAAAGCCGCGTCATCGCTTCCGGCGGCACAATCTGCGTTGCATGCATCGCCGGGGAAAGTCCGAGCTCCGCAAGCACCTCCTTTTCAAACACCTCGGGGTTGCCGAAGAAAAGAGCGGATGCGTTATACGCGCCGACCGCGCCGGAAAATTTCCCCGGAAGGGCGCCCGCGAGCTCCCGGAGCGCTTCAATAGATTCCCCAAGGCGATTTACGTATCCCGCGCACGCAAAACCAAACGTCAAAGGAACCGCGTGCTGGCCATGCGTCCTTCCTATTTGTGTGGTCGCCGCTTCGTGAAGCGTTTGTCGGACAAGCACCGAGAGAAGCTCCGTGAGCGCGGGAATAAGCACCTTTAAAACAACGTCTTTGTAACGAAGTGCGTTTGCCGAACCAACGATATCGGACGACGTTGCCGTAAGGTGCACATAGGGCTTCGCTCTGTCGCTTACCTTGGCGCGGATACAATTCACAAGCGCGCGGACATCGTGACGCACGCGCTTCTCCTCCTTGTATACCTCCCGCGCGGTTACTTTTTCACAAGCCGCCACGACCTCCTTCACCACGGAGGCAGAACACACCCCGCGCTTGTGGAGCGCCTTCACGAGCGCCATTTCAACGAGAAGTTTGTAGCGTATGAACGCGTTTTCGGAAAGATACCGCACTGCCTCCTCGTCACAATAGCGGTATTCAATCGGGGAGACGCTTTCAAATTGGTCGCGCGTGCTCATTGTGGACCCACCGAGAATCGGACTCGGGACTGTGCAATGCGAATGCACCGGTATACCACTTGCCTATGGGCCCCTTTTGTAATGTAAGATGTATGATTTCAGAGTGCAGATTTAAAAAACTCCAAAATTATTTTTTTCTTCTCGCCTTCTGTTTTTGCTCCAGACTTTTCCACGCGCGCGTCTTTTCGGAGCGAGTCACAAACCACTTGTCTTTTTCGTTAAACCACCATGCGTCGGGGTGGGTCTTCAAAAGGCGCGCGCCGACCACTTTCCCCGCATTAGTTTTCAAACGTTTTACGGCAATCGCAATCCAACTCCGCGCTTTTATATTACCCTTGACTTCTTCTTCGCGCAAGGTTGCAATCCATTCCAAATTATCGGCGTCTTTTGCAAGCCGCGCCTCTAGCGTCTCTCTCGCCTGCTCTTCTTTGTACGCTTCTTTGATTTCCTCTCCAAAGGGAACACTCGCCGCGATATCATCTATCGCCTTTGATTCGGCGAGGCGTCCATAGCGCTGATGGATATAGTTGAGGTCCGAAGTCCGCCCCTCACCAAGGTCATGTATCAAGCTTAAAAAGATGACGCGGGGCTTGTCCGCTTTCGGGGTCAAGTGACAGAGCGCATAAGCGATAATTGTCGTGCGAAAAAGATGCTCCGCGACCGATTGCCTTCCGCTTCCCAAAAACCACAATCCCGAGCGAGGGGTTTTTGAGACCGCGCCCGCTTCGTATACAAAATTTGCGATTTGTTCTATGTCTCTTTTTTTTGTCATGTTTCAAATGTAAAGTGTAAAGCGAAAAATGCAAAATAAAATTTAGAGTTTAAAATCTTTTGGGTTTTGCGTCGTTGTTTTACTTTTTGCGCTTTGCGTTTTTAGCTTATTTTATTCGTGTCATTCGCTTGCATTCGTGGATTGGTGTCGTGTTACACTTCTCTTTCTAGGCGACTCACCTCTCGCGTTATCGCGCCAAAGACCCTGTCTTCACGAAGCGCCTTTATGGGAATGTCATGTTTATCCTGAAGGATATCTTGAATGATGTGCAGAGTTTTTTCGTAAATTTTTGCGACACTTTCTTGGCGCTGTGCGTGCGCATACTTGGCGAAGACCTCAAGCTGTCCTCGTATCTCTTCTAAAACAACTTTCTGCATCTCGTGGACGGCAAGCGCTTTTTTGTCCTTCGCAAGCCATAGTTTGCCGAGGCTTTTTATTGAATCAACATCCGCGCCGATAATCACCCGAGGTACATCGGTGAGTGTGTCCATCTGCTCAAGAAACCCTGACTTGAAATATTTTACCCGCGTCAATTCGCCTCGCTCTATCTCCCGCTTGATGCGTTCAAATTTATCACTCACGTCGCGCGCAAAAGTAACGTCAACCGCAAGCGCCAAATGAGACGCGCTCTTTTCTTCTTCATCCTGAAACTCCGCGATGATGTCCACTCCGTTCTTGATGTCATCAAAGTCAGAGGTGGTGATCGTCGTTGCATCGGGCCCCAGCCAATCATAGAGCTCTATGAGTTCGTTTAACATCGCTTCCAATATCTTGGCGAATTTTTTTAATTCTTTTTGTTCCGGAGTACTCTCCTCATTAAACACTTGCTCCATTCTGCTGGTGTATGTGACATCGCGCGCGATGTCCTCGTCCTTAAAACCGACAACCCCCTTAAACTCCCGCGGATTGAGCGGCGGATTCACGGTGAACACTTCTTCCGCCCGAGAAGAGAGCGCTCTTTTGAGTTTTTCTTCCTCTAGCTTGAGTTTTTCTTCCTCTAGCTTTTTTGAGAGGTCGCACAAAAACGCGCTTTCCGGATTTCTCATAACTTCTTGAGTTGTCGGGATGGGCAGAATTGAACTGCCGCTACGGACTCCCGAAGCCCGCGTACTACCACTATACTACATCCCGATGGTGCACCCTGTAGGATTCGCACCTACGACCCCTGCAATGTGAATGCAGTGCTCTAACTGCTGAGCTAAGGGTGCTACTTTCGCCTTCATATACTACGTCATTTTTTCGCAAAAATATAGCCCCGTCACGTCTCTGACGTGGCGGGGCTAGAAATCCTCTTTTCAGATGTTTTTGAAAGCACCGGAAAGCACTTCCAGGTCGCGGGCGATATCCGGAACTCCCACGGAAACACGAATCATGCCATCGGTAATGTGTGCCGCCACACGTTCCTCGTGGGTTAAGAGCGCGTGTGTGGTGACCGCCGGCGCAATGTAGATGGTACCTCCCCGATAGCCGAGATGCGGGGCGAAATGAAGACCGGCACGGATAATTTCATCACCGATGGTTTCTGCGTTTGCCGCGCTTCCGACATCAAACGAGAGCAAGCCGCCGCCGCCGCTCATCTGCCGACGTGCCAGCGCATGATGCTCGTATGAATCAAGAAACGGATAGTATACTTTTTGTACCTTCCGATGTCGTTCAAGCCACTGCGCCATAGCAAGCGCATTACGAGAAATCTCGGCCGCTTCCCACGCGAGCGTTTCAATGACCCCACAGTGGTCAAGAGTGAGCACGGCGGCTTCGTGCGCCATGATGACGCCGGAATGCACGAACCATTCACCGAGCACGGCGCCAAGCTCTTTGCTCATCAAAACGGAGTCATCCCTACACACCACGGCGCCACCAAGAGCAGTTGCGTTGCCGTTCAATATCTTCGTCACCGAATGGAGCACCGCATCGGCTCCGAGCGCGAGCGGATACTGGAGCGTCACGCCAACCGTATTGTCCACAATGAGGAGCGTGTCTTTGCGGTGCGCAAGCGCGGCGAGTGCCTGAATATCAAACACGTCCACGGTGGGGTTTGACGGCGTTTCAAGAAACACGAATGCGGTACCGGGGGTGATCAGCCTCTCCCACTCCTCCACGGCAAAGGGGTTTTCAACAAAAGCGACATCAAAACCATGATCGTCTCGGAAAAGCGAAAGTTGGTGATGACTGCCGCCATAGATGAACGATGAGGTCACCACGCGCCGTCCGCGTCCGGCTTTCTTGCTTGTCAGAGCCAGAACAAGGAAGAGGAGTGCCGAAATTCCGTTGTGCGTTTCCCACGCACAATTTTCTTGTGCGCCTTCAATACGCGCGATGGTGCGGCCAAGTTCAGTGACTGTTTCATCCCCCATTCTGTCGTATGCGTAGGGCCCTGGTCCATTCGGGTTTTGGAACGCGTGACGCGCTGTTTCCACGGAAGAAAATGTGTGGAAAATACGATGGCGTGCTGTCATGTTCATGCTCTCTCCTTCCTATCAAGGTTTGACGACTCCCACTTCTCTGCCACCACAATACCACGCATGTACAAAAAAGCAACCACGCGTGAGGCGGGGTTGCTTTTTTGATTCTCGTACCGAAATTCTTACGTTTTTAATACGTATACGCCCGCGTTGTGTCCGTCTTCGTCTCCTCCGTCTTCACTTCTGTCGTATTGGTGGCAGGCACTTCTTGGGCGCGGAGAGTACTTGTATTTAGGGATTCAGTCGCACATTTTAGCACCAACCCGCAACCCGTTACCTCGTTATAACTTGGTCCGTGTATGTATTCGCATCCCGCGATTGGGGCCGCGTATTCGCATTTCACTGTTGGTGTCGTCGGACACTTCAACACCAGCCCACACCTTGTCGTCTCATTATACGCCGAACCCTTCACATACTCGCACCCCTGCGGCGGAGCCGCATAGTCGCATTGTGCGACACTCGGACGGCACTCCCCTTTATACACGACAGTGGCGCCAGCGGCGCGCGCTTCACATGCGTTACCGAAAGTCTTTTCTGTGGTGGTAGGGCAGGGAGCCTTGATGCAGACGATGCCCGTGTTCACAGAGGCGCATACGGGGGCATATTCTTTCGTACACACTATCGGTTCTGGCACAGGAAGTGGCTTCGGCGATGGAACGACCACAACGCCCTCTCCGCGCACCAGCTTCATTATCTCTTCAACAATACGCACTGTTTTGTGAAAGAGTTCAATAGCTTCCTTGGGTGCACCTGCGTTCTCCGCATGTACGCCTTTGGCAAAAGTAAACGCCGCTTCTTCATAGAGAGCTCGCACCTTACTTCCCCTACTGTTGGCGTTTTCGGATTCTGCAGAGATTGTTGCTATCGCCTCTTTCGCTTTGGCAAGCGCCCCCTCCGCGGCGGTGTGTGCGCGATGGACCTCTTCGGCAATGGAAGTATTTCCATCACCGTCAGACGTGACATATTTCCTTATAACCTGTGCTATCTCTCCGAGAAGATTTACGGCCTTTTGCGCAGAGAGATACGCGGTTCCGTATTCTCCCGCCTCAAGCGCGCGCATGCCATGCAAGAGCGTCTCTTCTGCGGTCGCGATCCCACCCTTGATACGAGTTGCAATATACTCGGGGAGCGAGGCACGGTGCATTTCAAATAACTTTATTACCTCTTCCTTGTATACACCCGCTTTCCGGAGCATCGCTTCTGCAAGCTCTTTTCTGCTTCCTTCGGGAACCTGGTCTGTGTGCACTATTGGCATCAGATCCGTTGGTATACCACCCACTTCTTTTGTTCCGCCGTCTTCCCGTTTCATGGTCACAGACGTTCTTTCAAGAGTCTTCTTTTCAGTAACGGTGACCCCCAGGTCGCGCTCTGACTTGAGATAAACCGTGAGTTTATTGGCTATCATCCCCGTTTCCTGGAACGCGCGCATGGCCTCTTCATATTTTTCTGTCGCTACTGCCTCAAGACCTTTGTTATATACATCTTTTGCATCTGCAATTCCTCCCTCAAATACTCTGCGTGCGTTTTCTGAAAGCGACTCTTTGCGCGCATCAAAGAGGACTGACAGCTCTCCCATCTTTTTCTCCGCGTGCTTTCTCTGTTCCTCTGCGGCAACTTTTCTCCCTGGCGCATCTTGAAAGGCGATGGAGGAAAGTTCTGCATCGCGACGAATGGCAATTTTCTCCGCGTGTTCTGCAATCTTTATCGTAATGGACCCGAGGCGATCCTTCTCAAACGAGCGGCTTTCGGCGGTCGTGGCACTATCAGCACCCGCAGTCCCTACAGTAGAGAGTGCTGATTCGTCACGCACTTCCTGTATTCGTGTGAGCACTTCGGCGTGTGCACGGAGCGTCGTTTCAAGAGATGTTGCTATTCTTGAGGCCTCGGAAATATTTTTTCTTTCCTCAACTTTACTCAAATGGTCTTCTATTTTCCCTATGTGTTCGGCGATTTTCTCTTCAATCTTCTGCTGTGCTTCTGGCGCGAGCACGCCATCCTTTGCGAGCTCTTCCGCCTCAAGAAGCCGGCGCGTCACGCGCTCGGTCTCCCACGTCGCTTTCGCTTCTGGCGTACGCGCGATAATGTCGCGCACTTCTTCGTTGACGTTTACTTTTACCTGGTAGAGTGCGTCTCCGGGGACTGCTCCTTCGGCCGCGTACGAGACGCCGCCGCCACCGAGCATAAGGGCTATAATAAGAAAAATGGGCATAATTCTTTTACGTACGATTATTTGTAATGAATAATAAAGTACCGAAAACGGTGACCTTCGCCTATACAGACGCTCTGGCACCTCGTTTCTTACAGGATGAAACGACGCGTACGCTTTAAGGCGTTCGCCTATTTCCTTCTTTTCATCCGAAGACAAGGCTACGCCCTTACCGGCTGATTTTAAAATGTCTTCTAATTTTCTCATAGTTCCTTAAAAATATCCCGAAGCTTTTCCACGGCCCGATGAATGCGCACCGATACGGCGTTTTCTTTTTCTCCGAGCACCACGGCAATCTCTTTTGGCGACAGGTCGTCTATGTACCGCATCAGGACGACTACTCTTTCTTTCTCCGGAAGTTTCTCTATTTCTCTGCGCACGCGCCGCACATCGTCTGCGTTTTCTCTTTGTTCCCGCTCATCATGGGAAAGCGAGTTCATTTCCCTGTCCGAGAGTTCATCCAGAGAAACCGGTTTCTTTTTCCGGTAAAAGTCAGTAATGAGATTCGTGGCGATTTTATAAAGAAACGGCCGGTACTCGCGCACCTCGCCTCCGCGCGCAACATGGTTCCATGCGCGACAAAACGTGTCCTGCACGATGTCCTTTGCAACATCTCGGTCAGACACACGAAACATGCAATGCTTAAAAATCGCATCGGCGTATTCGTCAAATGCCTTGAGAAACTGCGCTTCTGTGTCCATGTACGCCTATCGGTACACTCTCTTATGACGGAAAGGGGGCTACTTTCTTACACTGCGCCACTTGTGCACCTGTGGATTGCGCCTCTTCGGCGCATCCGCCGTTGAGGCGGAAACTGGGGGCAAGCCTGCCTGCCGGTGAGGCAAGGCCCGTCCCTGCCTACCGGCAGGCAGGCTTGCCTTTTTCTAATCGGGCTATGGAGAATCGGACTCCATCCTCACCCACCCCAAGGGTGTGCGCTACCATTACGCTATAGCCCGAAAGCACCGTGTTTTGTGGCGCATCATATAGTAAAACTTCCTCACTGTTCCCGCAATGTGCGCGCCCTTTCCATTACCCTGTGGATAAGTGGGGGCAAGGACGGGCCTTGGGTTATTTATCTACCCTCTTTGGTTTGAGATCAAAGGAGTAGCGGGAAGGCGACGCGGGAAACTCGGTAGAGTATTCTCTATTCTCCGCGCCGACACCAGGAAGAGGAATTTGTGTTCTATCCACAAAATCCCGTTGTTGCCCGACAAGGTACTCGACAAGCCGTTCCCGCCGTGTCTCGTAAGACACGGCGTTTCCTGCGGCAAGAACTTTCTTCAAGTGTTCGCCAAAGGGGCCGTCCTCAATAAAATCCTCAAGGTGCCGTATCTCGTCTAAGTTCCATCTATTGAGGTCAAATTTTTTCATTCCGGGGTACGTACCGGCACCCCAAAGCTTGGCCTCTCCAGGGGTGAGTGGCGTGTGTCCCAAAATCGTTTTCATGAGCGTCAGTCTGTTTTCGGGGCTGTCACCCCCATTTTTGAAGAGAGCCTTCATGACCCATTCGTCAATTTCGTCCATCTCACTCACAAAGGCGGCAAGTTTGTCTTCGGAAACTGTGGCGTCGTTGTGCTCCGTTTTATACGTCTCAAGATAGTCCTCAAGAAATGCCCGCGCTTGCGCCATGTACCCTGGATCTTTTTCAAATACTTTTTCTATCTCGTTCACCACCCCTTCTCCGAGGGGAATTTTTATTTTCATCCCCTCCAGCACTGGCGGAGGAGGCATGTCAGGACTGACTCCACCAAACCCTCCAGAGATTGGGGGTATTTCTTCTTTTCCGGTGTACTGCGAAGTCGGTCCGTGGATTTCTTTGTCATAGCTTTGCGATTCGTCCCATCCCTTTCCGGTGTACCGCGAAGTCGGTCCGTGGATTTCTGGGTCATAGCTTTTCGTTACGTCCCATACACGCGGAGGAGAATCCGGGGGGGTGGGGGCGTGGTTGTATTCATCAATCTGACTGCCGGGTGGCGGAGAACCCGTCCGTTCGTAATCAAGATCGCTTTCTCTAGACGTAGGAGCCGTTTCTCCACTATCCCCCATCCCGTGGTTGTATTCATCAATCTGACTGCCGGGTGGCGGAGAACCCGTCCGTTCGTAATCAAGCTTGTTTTCTCCAGACGTAGGAGCCGTTTCTCCGTCATGTCCCATTCCACGGAGAATTGCTTCGTAGTTTTCGCTTGTGCGCGGCGCGTTAGGGTGCGTGTTGAAAAAAGTACGGAGCGTCTCGTTGTTCCCGGCAATCTTTGCGAGTTTGTCCGGAGAAAGTTCGCTCGTCAGCCCGCCTCCTCTGAAAGTGTCGCGGACTGCATCGCCCCACTTCACGTTTTTCAACTGCTCTAGGGTGAGGCGGTCAACATTTACACCTTTCGGTAGACCATACTCCACGGGGTTTTTGACTATCGTCTCTTTGAGCCGACCTATGTTCCATGTTTTTAGTGCTTCGGTCGCTTGTGCGTCTTTTCCGCCAAGTGTGGCAAAATCCTCTTTGAAGAGAGCGCGAAGCTGAAGCTCGCTTTCTTTCCAAATTGAGTTTCCTCCTTGATAGGGAAAGGTTTCGTTGGGTGATGACGGGGTTACCACCCCTTCCGCGAACAAAGGCGGCAAATGAGGGGGACGACCACCGGGAGCTGAAAAATGGTCTTCTGTCTCGTTGAGTAAATTCGCGCCACTTCCGGCGGGCATATTTTCCTGCGCAATCGCAAAAACTGCGTCTTCTCGCACCCCGCCGACCTCATCGGCAAACCATCCGCGCGTCCATCGTGCCACCGTGTCCGCCTTCCCCGCAAAAAAATTTTCCGCATCGTCTTTTCCTTGATAGAGCGCGTCGCCAAACCCGCCCGCGACCTTGCCGATATTCGCTTTTGTGAGAAGCGGGTCTTTCGCAAAGAAATAGTCCCTGATTGCCGCTCCAAGAAGCGAGAACCCTGCCGCAACCACCACCCCGCGTATCATTTCACGGTTCAGATAGTTCCCCTGGGCAAGCGGGATGCTTTCTTCTTTAAAATTGAGAAACGAAAAGAGCCGCTCGCGGATCTCCTCGCTGGCACCTGCTGTCTTTGCCTCTGTAGTTACCCGCGCGGAAGAGAGCGCTTCTAAGAGCGCGTAGCGATTGGCGGCCCTTTCCTCGGCACGGCCAAAACCGACGAGTTCGTCGCCTATCTTTCTTTGTGTGTATTCTATGCGCGCCGCAAGAGACGCGAGGTGCTTTTTTGTTTCCACAGAAGGAGCCTTCTCGTCTATCTCCGAAACCTGTTTTACCGCCCGTTCAAGTTTTTCTACAAGCTGTGACGCGGGGACAATGTTCTTCTCCCATGCCTCATACCCTCCTTTTGTTCCCGTACGCGCGCCGACCTCCTGTGCACGGATGCGCTCGTGCGCTCGCTTCCTGCCTAGATACCCCCCCATGCCCGCGGCGACAAGCGGCGCCGCAACAAACCCCATCGCGGCAGTCCCCGCCCACCGCGCGCCGTAGCCGAAGAGACCGTACCCGGCTTTTTCAGTAAGCGTATTCGCAACTACTTTTTTCCACAGCACCCCATTTTCTATCTTCGCAAGCTCTTGTTCCGCATCGGGGTGCGTATTAAAAAACTGATTCATACGAACCATACCGTCCACATCGCTCACATAAAGAAGCGCGTTCTTTTCCACACTCTCCTTGGTTACCCCTTCGCCGAGTGTTGTTTCCGAACCAATGATGCCTTTAATTATCTCCGCCCGCGCGGAATCATAGCTCTCTTTCGCTTTTTCGTGCGCACGGCGCTGACGCTCGTTTGCGGTGTCGTATTTCCACTCGTCGGGGATTCGCGCAAACGCGGTTGCCGTCTCATTAAATATCCCCGCCTTCTCTTTATACTCGGGAGTAAGCGCGTCAAGGTCACGCGAAAGGTAGATAAACTCAAGTGAGCCGTCTTCTTTCACATCAACCTCGGGGCCGTTTTTCGCGTTCTTTACAAGATATGAAAGCGCCTCGCCGTGCACTTCCATGCCTCCTTTCATAAACTCTTCGGCAGTTTTCTTTTCCGTGGCAAGCGTTTGATAGGGGCGCGTCACGTTTGCTTTCAGTCCTTCCCAGAGCCGTCCCCAAAGCGTTTTCCCCTCGCGCGCCCCCGCGATGCCCTCCTTGTATCGCACCGCCGATTCTTCTTTTACTCTGGCGAGGGTTATTTGCTTTAAGTTTTCACGAACGAGTCGTTGTTGACCGACGGTTAATGCCCCCCATCCTTCCACGCTAGAAAACTCCTCGGCCGTAATACCAAAGAGTTCGTCTGGCGCATGTCCGCTTTCTTTTTTCGATTCCGTCCGTGCGCCCTCTTTCTTCGGTGGTTCATCTCCAAGAAGTAACGCGTCCCATTGGTCAGCGGGGGGGCTCTCTACCGGCGCTCCCGTGGATTCCTCGTTTTGTATCACCCCCTTTTTTTCAGAACGAGGCACTTCCTCAAACTGACTCGCAAAAACTTTCTCTGTGGTCGCCCCCCCGAGAATCTCCCATGCGGCCTCCGACGTAAGAGTATCTATCGTTTTCTGATCCAGACCCTTGCCTAGAAGCCGTGCCTGCATGTCCTGCGTAATCATTATAGGCATCTCCGCAGATTGAGATGGCGCATTCTTTTTTTGCAACTCTTGCGCAGGCACACTTTCCGGTGTTTTTTTAGGAGGTCCTTCCATTACTCCTCATTGTATCAAAAATTTCTCTTCCAAACACAAAAGAACACAAAGTACACATGCGCAACATTGTTTTCGCACGCAAAGCGGTATAATTTTAGTGAGTAACCAGTAGGAAGCAATTCGTAGGGGAAAAAAATTGACTTTTTATTTCTTGTCAGAATAATTCCTAAATAAATCTTAAATCTTAAATCATGGTCCAGTTTAACGAAGAATCAGAACAGAAAGATAGTGCGGAGCTTCGTATACGAGAACAAGAGGACCTAACCCGCCTCCTCTCGGAAAAGTACGGGCTCCCCTATACCGACCTCTCTCTCGTTCCCGTAAATATTGACGCGTTGCGGGAAGTTCCCGAAGCAGACGCACGGAAAGGTCGTCTCGCGCCATTTCGCATTACAGGGAAAATACTCCACGTCGCCACCATCACTCCCGAGGATGAAGAAACGCGGCGCGTGCTTGCCGTACTTGAAGGGCGGAGGTTTAAGGTAACACTCTACGTCACCTCAAAGCGAAGTTTGGAAAAGGCGTGGGAGTACTATAAGGATGTCGCGCTTTCCATAGAAACGACAGGGGGGATTCTTGATATCTCGCAGGAGAAAATAAAGGGGTATCTTGGGAACATAAAAACGACTGCCGATGTCGCAAGCGCCATACAGGAGGCGCTTCAAGGGAAAAAGCGCTACCAAACCACAGCGCTCCTTGAACTCCTCATCGCAAGCGCCATTGCCACCAATGCGTCCGACATCCACATAGAACCCAAAGAGGGCGAAGTGGAAATTCGTTTCCGTCTAGACGGAGTGCTTCATGAACTCTCCGCGGTTGAAACAAACGTGTCTGCGCTTCTCGTGTCACGAATAAAGCTCCTTTCGGGGATGAAGCTGAACGTAAAAGATGCCGCGCAGGATGGACGATTTAGCGTCAACCTTGATGAGGACATGGAAATCAGGAGTTCCGCAATCCCCGGCGCATATGGCGAGTCGGTCGTGCTTCGTATTCTGAATCCGAAAACTATTCGTGTCGGATTTCTAGATCTGGGGATTGAACCGTACCTCCTCGGTCTCATTGAAAAAGAAATCGCTAAGCCAAACGGCACTATCATTACTACCGGCCCGACGGGGTCTGGGAAAACAACGACTCTCTACGCATTTTTGAAAAAACTCCACACGCCGGAGGTGAAGATTGTGACCATAGAAGACCCCATAGAATACCATCTCCCGGGGGTCACCCAGACACAGGTTGACCAAGAAGGCGGGTATACATTCTCCGAGGGGCTCCGGTCTGCGCTCCGTCAGGACCCGGACATCATCATGGTGGGAGAAATCCGCGACAACGACACGGCTTCTACCGCCATTCACGCCGCGCTCACCGGCCACATGGTGCTTTCAACACTCCATACGAACGATGCGGCGGGCGCGATTCCCCGCCTCACCGATATGGGCATCAATCCCAAAGTGCTCGGCTCGGCGTTGAACGCAGTCCTTGCCCAACGCCTTATCCGAAGACTGTGTGACGCATGCAAGAAACAAGAGCCGGCAACCGATGAGGAGCGGCGCTACATTGAAACAGTCGTAGCGACACTTCCCGAGCGATACAAAAAAGAAGCGGCGGGGGTAGATTTTACTTCACTCTTCCACGTCGTCGGGTGCGACGTATGCAGTAGTATCGGATACAAAGGACGCATCGGCGTGTACGAGGCCATCATCATGGACGCGACAATAGAAAACAGTGTGAAAGGAGGCCCCTCCGCACGGGAGCTCCGCGAGGTTGCCAATGCGCAAGGTTTGCTCACGCTCGTGCAGGACGGCATTCTGAAAGTGATAAAGGGAGTGACTACGCTTTCCGAGCTCAAACGGGTGGTGGGAGAGTAAGAGAATTTACGATTTAAGATGTATGATTTAAGATAGGGAAGAAAAAGATGGAGAATTAAAAACTTTTAAAATCCTACATCTTAAATCCGCAATCTTAAATTTTTGAGAATCCAGACCCCCAGACAATCCTTTCCAATGCGTAAAGCATCAAAAGGGTAGATATTCCTTTGAGAAACACCCCCGCGTCCCCATCACTTTTTTAGACCAGCGCGATTCTGCTCTAAAAAAGCGATGGGGGGCCAAAGTGCTCTTAAGAGATACCAGGAAGCCACTCGTAAAATGACCTGATTGTCTGGGGATCTAGGCGCTCAAAAAACACGGGGCACAACGCACGAAGAAACGGTGTCCGATTTTCTTTTTTTGTGCTTTGCGTTATGTGCTTCGTGTTATGTATCTTGTGATTCGTGCTGGGCGCATTCTATCAGCTAATAGTTAGTATGTCAAGCGAACCCTCCAAAGAAAAAACTGCGGACACATTCCTTGATACAACGCTCCGCCCCTCCCTCTGGGACGACTATATCGGGCAAAGCGCGATAAAAGAAAACCTGAAGATTCTTTTACGGGCGGCCGAGGAACGCTCCCAACCCCCCGAGCACATTCTTTTCTACGGCCCGCCTGGTCTTGGAAAGACCACACTCGCCTACCTCATCGCCAAAGAAATGCGGGCGAATATCAAGGTCACCTCCGGCTCTGCGGTGGAAAAAATCGGCGACCTCGCGTCCATACTCACCAATCTTTCCTCCGGTGACATTCTTTTCATAGACGAGATACACCGCCTCGGGAAAGCGATAGAAGAGGTACTCTATCCCGCGATGGAACAGGGTTCGCTTGATATCATCCTCGGCAAGGGCCCGTCAGCGCGCACCATACAGCTTGAGCTTCCACCCTTTACCCTCATCGCCGCCACCACACGCATAGCGCTTCTTTCTTCGCCCCTTCGCTCGCGTTTTTCGGGCGGCGTATTCCGTCTTGAGTTCTATACCAAAGATGAGATCAAAAAAATCATCCGCCGTTCCGCAAAGATTCTTTCGGTCACGATGGACGACGGCGCGTGTGATGAAATTGCCGAGCGAAGCCGCTTCACTCCCCGCACCGCAAACTATCTCCTCAAACGATGCCGTGATTTCGCGCAGATTGCGAAAGGCCCGCTTGTGCGGGAAAAAGCGCTGGAGGCGTTTGCTCTCTTACAGGTTGATTCGCTCGGTCTCTCCCCCGCCGACAGAAAAATCCTTGAAATCATCGTTAAAAACTTCCACGGAGGACCCGTGGGGGTAAATACCATCGCCACCGCACTCCACGAAGAAGAAGCGACGGTTGAAGAGGTGTACGAGCCGTATTTAATACAGCTCGGGCTCCTTGAACGCACCCCGCGCGGGCGCGTCGCCACACGGGCGGCATACGCGCACATACAAGAACCCGTACCAAAAACCGTTTCTTCACCGCAGACGAAGTTG